>Ga0157364_1000679_pt1 | contig 25109 bp, 11 predicted proteins | sample AttsexASBM2_FD_111476 | JGI IMG/M metagenome (GOLD analysis project Ga0157364, IMG submission 111476) | Fungus gardens microbial communities from leaf cutter ant in Ribeirão Preto, State of São Paulo, Brazil - Atta sexdens ASBM2 | ecosystem: Host-associated > Fungi > Mycelium > Unclassified ...
AGTTTTTCAATCCAATTGCATCCAGTTGAATCTAATTGAATCCAATTAAATCCAAAAAAAGTATTCGCTATTTAAAATACGCATTCGGATAGAAAAAAAATTTCTAACCATTTTAATTCATTCTCCTTTGCTGGGAAGTACTTCTTTATTGTAGATACTGTTTTAGTACAATAACAAAGAATAGGGCTTTCAGGGTTATCAGACAGAAAAGGTGCCTTCTATTATAGCATTTTTTACTAGAAAAATGCAATACTAATGCAATTGAATACATCGTTTTATATATTTTCAAGATTAATACATAATTTATTCTTAAAATTATAAAGTTATCAATAAAGAATCTATAATTAAAGATGAAATTTATTAACACTGGAAATATATAAACTAATTTGCATTCAGTTGCACTCACAATCAGTGTGCACCTGTGTTGCACTAATATTTCCAGTGGAAAATGTTATTAGATACTAAGATCATTCTGTCTTTATTATTTATGGAATGCAAAGAAAGATAGATATTTATGTCTTGTGTTATTAAATGGTACCCGAAATGATATAAACTGCATAAGCATGGCATGAGGCCTCTGGATCATTGAACATCTTATGTAAATGAACATGACACCTTTATGTTGAATACTCATTGGTCCAAAGCTTTTAGGTGGGAGCAGTCTTGTATAATGCACAATGCAAAATGCATAGAAAAATTAAAGTTTTTTATTTCCTTTTTTTTCCTATGCAATAAAAGATACTGATTTTCTTAGGGTCTAAAAACATCAAAATTAAATAAAGTGTGCATAAAGAAAATTATCCAATTTATGTACATCTTTATAAGAGAAATGCGATTGGATAATGGATTTTCCTTATGCATACACTGTACTTTATGGGGCTATTGTTTGTGTGGACTCTTATATTTTATGCATTATGCATTATACAAAAATCTGTGTTCCATCCTTTAATGGATATTTTGAATTACGATACCTATAAAGTTTTGATATTGTAATTTCAAAATAATGAGTGGTATAATTAATAAATTATTGAAATGAACAAATATGTGAACAATATGTATCTTTCTTCTATAATAATTTAATCAGCAATATTTAATATGATTTGCTATTTAAATTATATTTATATCTTACATTTTATTTGTGCTTCGCAAAAAATGACACTGTAATGATTTGAAAGTGTATCTTTGGCTGCTTTCCTTTTAGACGTAGTAGATACAAATGTCGTTCTATTTTTAGCATTCAATGATTAAACGATAAAACAACTTTGTGTCAACTATGTGTCCTAAAAGAAAAGTAGTTTTTGTATTAAATGTATCTATATGTGAAATGTATACTCGCACACAAATTTAATATTAATTGAAAAATAATAAATTAATTTAGACCCATTTATGTAATTATATAATACAATAACATAAATAAATAGAAGAACGTTAAACACAATCAAAACTTAATAATATTTCTACGTGAATTATTAAATACATTTTCCAGTTCTTCAAACTCACTGCGTGCCAAATATAGCTGGTCTTAAAACGTAGTTCCAAACTGAAGTTAGACTAATAAGTAGTATCATAAATAAAGTCTATGGTTCATATTGCGTTTTTTTTTTACTGCTTGCATTTCAATAAGTTATTAGAAATTCTGTGTTCTGATATGCAATTCTAGTAATTTACTAAAACGTAAGCAATTTAGCAAGAAAAATTATAGGCTTTTACATCGATCATCAATTAAATAATAATAATGCTAATATATATACATTTTAAAACACTATAAAAAATTTATTATGGAAAATATCATTCTGACTGAGATGATTATTAGCATTATTATTTAATTAACGATTAATTTGTGATATTAATATTCCAACTTTAATTGCATTTCAAGTATGTGTTCTATTTCACGCATAAAGTGCATGATGTATTATTTTATCCTTGTTATTCACCGAATTTAGAAAGGATAAAATGACACATCATGAAACGGAGTGCATCCTAAGATCGACTTTATTCAATGCATCGTTTGCAGAAATGGAACATGTAATAATTCATATAGAAATTATTATGCACGAAAATTCGGTCTTGACTGTATTTGGCGCTTCTCTATTTTTATTTGTGTTAATTAAAAAATACATATGCAAAATTTAAAATATAATTGAAACATATTAATTTTGTAAATTTAGTGTTTTTCCGCCGGTGCTGAGATTGGTCAACATAAAAATAATCATGCCTATCAATTTATGGTACGTATCAGTATATTGTAAACAAAGATAATTTTGAAATTGCGTGCTATAGAACTTAGCATGTTAATATACTTTTGCATTGATTTAGGACTCTGGTACGATCAGCATATTCAATGGTCGTGGCAACTGGACAGCCAGAGAACAGTTGAGGCTTCTGGACGCGATCGAACAGTTTGGATTTGGAAACTGGGAGGACATCAGCAAACATATCGAGACGCGTACGCCAGAAGGTAATTTAATTAACATATTTTATAAATGTTACAAAATCTAGAGTCAATTTTTTTTCAATTCATCCTTTCGTTTTCTATTTTTCACCTTTTGTATTAGTCCAACTAAACGAGATAGAGAAAGCATTTTAGCTTCGGAGCTGAAGTTGGATGCTTATTCTGCATGATTGTTCATAGTATTTTATTATTATTATTTAAAGGTTTTTATGTTTAAAGGCCTTTAAATATATCACGATTGCTAGTCACCTTGGAATTAAATATATGATGTGATGTTATTATTTCAGTTTTCAACTCTGTTTTAAGGTTGTGTTTGAAAAACTGGAAAATGTATTTAATAATTTATATCTGGTGTTGTATATGTGGTATGGAAAATCCGAGATTTGAACCCGGATTTTTTGCTTGACAGATAACTATTCTAGCACTGTGCTATTCTATATCCCGTTACTACAGAATTTATTTATTATTACAGAAGCAAAAGAAGAATATATCGCAAGGTATCTTAATGGTAACATCGGAAAACATACATGGCCACCCACAGATAGCTACGTACCAAATCTTACGGATCAGACGAAGTCTGACCATGGTCCTCTATCGCCTGACCTCACATCTAAATTACCACCATTGGATATCACCCCGGAAGAAGCCGCGCAACTGGGGTACATGCCGCAACGAGATGATTTTGAAAGAGTAAAATCGGCATTCTAAAAATTTGATTTGATTTGATTTTTTAAATGTGATTTATTTGTTGTTGTTGTTTTTTTTTTTTTTTTTTTTTTTTTTTTTTTTTTATTTTTTTTTTTTTGGTGGTGGGGGTGTTTGGGGTGTTTTTTTTTTTTTTTTTTTTTTTTTTTTTTTTTTTTTTTTTAATTTTAGGATTACAATCATGAGGCTGAATCTCTCGTATCTTCATTGTTCCTGAATCCTGCCGAAGATGATGATCTTGATATCGCACTTAAACTAGCACAGGTTGATATGTACACCAATAATCTCAGAGAGCGAGCCAGACGAAAACGCGTCGTGAGAGATTATCAGCTTGTATCGGCTTTCTTCGCGTCATCTAGGAAAGATAAAGGAATAAAGAAAAAACGGACGAAAGAAGAGAAGTACGTTCATATTAATGTACTTTTTTCTTTTATTTATGAAATATTTTAACAGATATTTAATTTTTTTCGGTTCATGTGTATTAAGCTGTTTTTTTTATTCAATACAGAGAATTTAGGGACAGAATGCGTGTATTCGCACAGTTTTACACAGCACAAGAGCACGAACAGTTCCTAACAAATCTCGAGAGGGAAAGAGAATTGCGCTTACGGCTCTCGGAGCTTTATCGATATCGTGAGAACGGCATTACCAAACATGAGGAATGTGCTCATTTCGAGCAAATTCTTGCACAAACTCAGAGACAAAACGATACAGTGGATCATTGGTCTGAAAAAAAATCTGTAAGTATGCATTTCTATTTTCATATTTCCATATTTTGTTATAACATTATATGGATTTAGAATGGAAGTTATTTTGTTATATTTTTATATATGTGCATACGTAAAAGCTAGTTAAAAGCTAGTACTTATAATCTATCAAAAGTGTGAATATATTAGTGTAGTTTTTTATTAAGTGCTGACGCATGCTAAAGCTCTGTACATATGAATGTATGATGGAACTATAAAACAAATATATCACATGAAATCTCTATCTAAAAAAAATGATATATATTAAACAGCAGCAATGTTATTGTGCTTTGTTCTAATTATACTATGTTTTCATGCACATTATATATATTTAATTTGTTAATTATATCATTGTATTAATTTATATACATAGATATTAAAGCTCTTATTCTGTAATTCTTAACAACAGTAATGATATTGTTACATTGTCGTTGCGCAAGTTTTATATATTGTAAAAAAGCTGCATAATGACAACAACATCAATATAACATCTAATACTATCATTAAGAGTTACAGAATAGGGTCTTTAATCTTTTTTTTTATCTGTATGTTCTATGTATGCATAAATATGTGATGTATGTATGTATATGTGATATTTATGATATTTACATGTGTAACAAGATATTATCTCTTACTATTTCTTTTATCTTTCTTTATATTAATTTTAGTTACATATTCCATGACATTATACTTTTGTATGAAATTATGCTTTTATATGTGTGTGTGTGTGTGTGTGTGTGCACAAATTATTTAAAATAATTTAATTGTTTTTATATTTAATTTTAACTGTCTTTATATATTTATATGTACAATAAAAATTTCAAAAAAGAAAGAATTTAGACCCTTAACTATATTGTATACACTAGCTTTTGCTTCTTTTTAACTAATTCTACTGTTTGTGATGCGTGTTGCCAGGAATTTGTGAACAGATTGTATCAGTTTGCATTTCACTTAGGGCAGCAGTGGGCAGTCCACACCAATACACCGCAGCACCTCAAAAAGAAGGTAAGAAGTCATGTTTAGAATTAAAATGTTATACTTTGCATTGTAGAATTTATAAATATTATCACTATTTTTATATCATTACGCATATTATTTATTTTATGTTTATATTTAATCCATGAAAATTTTGTCTGCTTTATTGTTTCTGATAATGATTATTGCTATACTTCTGTTCAAGCTGCATAAGTTAGCAGCAATAGTATTGTTATAATGTCTTAGACTGGTATAGTATTGTACTTTAGTACTGTATAATAGTATTGTACTTTTAAAAATCTTAGAATTAAATACTGATCTGTATAGCTAAAGGAATTGTGCGTATTTTCTATTTCTTTTTACAGAGAAGAAGAAAAAAATTACGCTTCCATAGACCGAAAATACACTGTAAAACAAGATTTAGTCAACTCCACAGTCAGTCAAGCCAATCACAATCGGACGACGACTCCAGCCAATCAGTGGGCGGAGTTGGATAGCAATCCAAACACTTCCAATCAGTCGACTTCCAGCCCCAGCTCTTTACACGAAAAAAGTTACAACAGTGGTTCCACTATTCAAGAACGAGATATAGAATTGGAGGCTGCGTCTCACCTTTTAACAAAGCAAGAAAAATCCTTATGTATTCAACTTGATCTAAAGCCGACTCAGTATTTGACGCAAAAGACATTATTATTACAAGTAAGTGATGAATCATTGATTATAACTTTTTTTTATTATAATTATAATATTTATTATAATTATAATTTTGCTAATATATGTTTTTAATGTCACAGGAATATTTAACCGGTAATAGGAGATTGAATATTGTACCTCAATCAGAACCAGAAAGCAAAATTCTTCATTATTTAGTAACTAACGGTTGGATTACAGCCAATTGATCAAACGTGTAAAAATTTATGATTTTTTTGCCACTCTAAGTCATTTCTAATCTTATAAGCTAAGTCTTAGATATAATTAAAATTTTTAAGTCTGATTCAGAGTTAAATGTAAAGCAGATGGATAAAGACAAGAAACGGAAGAAAAGAACGCATACGTGCATAGTAGTTATGTTGTTATTGATCCTTCTTTTACAGGGATATTGCTATAATATAATATGATCTATAGTTCAACGTAGGATCAGATAGATTCACAATCAGACGCAATTTACGTTTGGCGTCTGTGATAAATCTGGCAATGGCTGCGTTCAGCAGAGAAAACTGATCAATCAACACTCAATAATTCTTTAATATGATTGATTCCTACACTTAGATTCATTACAGCGAAGAACTAAAGGCGAATCAATCACATTAAAGAATCACTGCGTTTACTTATCAGTTTTTTCTCTCTTGAATGTGGCCAAAGAGTTCAGGGTCGATTTTATAAAATCTTAGCAAGTGTTCAATTGCTTCTTTATGCTTTTCCTTTTAGACTGATTTTTATTATAGCATGGCTACACATATCGAGAATAACTAAATAATAAACAATTTATTTAATTGCAACAAACATTAACAAATGTTTGATGATTACAAATGAGAATCGACCCTTAAAATATTTTATTTATTTCCAATTGAATTTAAACGAATCTCTTAACACTGCCTACGTAGAGCCATTAAACGTATTGCTCAATTAATTCTTCCATTATGTTATGTCCATATGTAGACATGTCTATTGAGCACTTTTCTTTCTATTTTAATTGTTATCATATTCGGCAATAAGGAAATATCAAGATTATTCACAATGGCTACGTTCAGCAGAGAAAGCAGCTTTGCAACTATTGTAAAATTCTTCAATGTGATTGGTTCTTGCTTTTGATTCCTTATGGATCTAAATGTATAAAGCAATTGAAGAATTTTACAACAGAGCGCAAGTAGTTGACAGCGCACTGGTCTGCTAGAAATCCTGGATTCAATCTTTGGCAGAACCGAAAATTTTCGTATGTTCGTACTTCCTCTCGGAAGACAATGGCAAATCACCGAGTAGTACTCTCTTGTCCAAGAAACCTTTCTATTAAAAATTGCGATTCTTATCAAAAATAAGAATTTGCGTTCAAACTGTATCCATATACCTTGTACGATCAGGATGCACGCAAAGATATACGAGAAAGGGAGATGTCTATGCGCTGATGATAGCGGATGGCACTTGAAGAAGACAACAGTTACAAAACTACTTTTTCTGCTGAACATAGTCATTATTTTTAAATTCTAAAATTGTGGTATACAAAGCAGCACATGAAAAATATGTCGAAACTTTTAGACCAATATAATTTATTTTAGAAAAGTATTGGAATTGGCTATTTTATTATGATTGTTATTGTTGTTTATTAAGTAACTGTATTGCTAAAATTGATGTATGCATATATGAAGGCTATTGATGTAACGTATAGGAGAAATTGTTTATTTTAACAATTTAAAGTGCTAGATCGATAAATCGATTTAATTACACCAATTCTCAATTAAAATATTATATATACATTATGCATACTATATAAATCATGTTCAAACCATAATGACATAATTATGTGATGCTATATAATCCATTTAATAATTGAGAGAAAGAGAAAGATTTTTTTCATATTTGGGTTAAAACATTCCTTATTGACGAAAAATGATGCAAATATTCATGTATTCAACTAAAATAAGATGTATAGTATTGAATAATTTGTCTTATTTGTATAGTATTTGTATATATGACAAGGGGATATTTTCTTAATGTTAATATGCTTTAAAGCACAAAGAATTACAATTTTACGACATATAAAGTATCTTCTTTATTATGACAAAATTTGTTACGACAAAATTTTAAATCAGATTTTTGGAAACGGAAAAGACATTTAAAAGATATCTGTAGGAGCGTTAATTATTTTCCATTTTTACTGTATGTAAAAATTGATGAAAATGATCTGTTAATTGCCAGTAGGCATGTGTTAAATTTTGTGATATTACGAAAGCTGCCTCAGTAAGAAACATTCATTGAAAAGTTTCTTTCAAAGGGGTATACGTAAAGTATGTAGAAATCATCAAGGGGAATCATACTATTTTTGCTATACTTTGACGTATTTATATTCTCTTCCATTTGAGACTAATAATAATTTATTGAGCAAAATATTATCATACATATAAATAAAAGTTCGAAATTTTTTCAGACGAATTTCGTTGAATATTTTTTGAAATAATTTCAAAGTAATCAAAAAGATTCGTGAATTCCGAATCGACCTTTCGTCGATTAGGTACGAACAATTGCGATTTTTATTTCATGAAACATGAAATAAACGCGTTTTCGGAATATATCATATGTACGTTTTTATGTTAATTATCTTTAAAGTACAATAAAGCAGAAATTTAGTTGTATGATAATATATTATTAAATATCATTTAAATCACTTGTCCCCAAAATTTTCACGCTTATGAAAATTGTATATGTAAGTCTAAATAGAGGGATATGGTGAAGTTGTATATAGATCCTAATTATGTAGATATAAAAGAGAGCCTATCTATTTGTACATAACAACACGAGTAAATGAGATGAGACCTATACTCAGGTTTAAGTAGATAGAAAAATTCTATACTTTCAAAATTCTTGACTTTCTCTGTGTGCGCGTGCGTGCGTATGTATGCGAATAGAAACATTTGTATGAAAGGGCGACACTGAAATACGAACGATTCGCTCATATTTTGTATAGATATTAAACAGATACCTCTTCCGTTTATCCGACTATATTTGGTGGTGCATAGCTACATATATTGAGACTGCTTCTTGTAAGCGTTGTGCGTATGGGCAATCGAAATTAATGGTCGCATTTAGCAGAGTGTTTATTTTGTAATTATTGGAAGTTTCCTTCACTAACAGAATTCTATTCCTAGAGTTCAAAGTATAATTTGACGCAAAGTATTTTCCAAGTGTTCACTTCCGTTGAACGCGATCATTAATTAAAGATCTCGTTTTCGCGTTATGTATATAAAGTTAATTAATAAAGTATTTTAGCTATAACGTATCAACATCGAAATAAAAAAAATCCTTATGAAACAACTGTAGTCGGATAAAGAATGATATAAGAAGTACGGCTTCGGTCATAATAAATTGTCTGTATAATATTTGACACGCGTGTTACATTGTACGCACTATTTTCTCAATTGAACAACAAAAAATTAACTCTTTACAACTTATTTATTATGATGTATTCCGACATGAATATTCGTCGAACAATTGTGCGAAATAAATTATGCGATATTTTCAATTAAAAAAGACTTGTGCAATGATTTCTGCAACTCTATACTTTTTTCCCCTGATCTCTCAGAAAGTAATTTAATTGATATAACAATATCGAGATAAAACTTCGTGTGAAGTATGCATTCGATAATTATATAATGATTACTTAATAACTCTTATTTGCCTCCAAACATCATAGAATCGTTGAAGGATCAGAGTTAATCAAAGCTATTAGATATTAAAAATATAAGACGTTTTTTTGTGATGTTTTCTTGTTTGATTACCCGATATCCTCCAGTTATATTTTTCTTGCAAACTAACTCTGCTGCGTATGTTATTATTATTATGCTTCTATAATATTTGTTTTAATCCAAGTGAATTTATATGGGAGAAAAAAAGAGCTATTTTTAAATATTTTTATCAATAACATGACGAATAGCTATAAATAAACGATCAAGTTTATCTTGAAAAGTTGCTGTAATTTTGAAAAAAATGAAATAAATAATGAGAAAATTTTTTTGGAAGTAATATCGTCTGAACAAATATAGCAAGTCTTGAAAAATTAATATTACGATTAGAAATCAGAAAATAAATTATTATATAAATTATTATAATTATTACATAATTATTGCGAAGAATCTTGAAGTAATATCGACTTTAATAATCCAGTTTTATTATATAATAATTCATTCATATTAATCTTCAATCATCGAGATAACATCGCTTCCACGATGGAATTTTTTAAGGAAAAATGAATATGAATGAATTATTGAAATCAAACATAATTTGCCAATCAAGATAAGCCTTTTAAGTAACTCGATGACTAAAAGTTGATAAATCATAAAATATTGTAAGTGTAATAAATATAAAAGATTCATCTTTCAAAAAGATTTTTCCGTGTTATATTAATCATAGAAAATTTTATGATTTTTGGAAATATGTTATTTAAAAAAGGAAAATTACTTAGCATTTTTAATGCGTATGTAATTTAAATAGATTTTTAAATAGATTTTAAATTATACATATTATACATTATAATTAAATTATACATTATATTAACTGAAATAACGCTCACTAATCATATAGTACTAATCTTAATAAAAAAGTGAGACGAAAAGTCCTCTACCATTTTGCAATTTTCGCAATATTTTTTTTTAGTTACCCAATGAGCAAAATGTATAAAATTGATGTATAAGACAGCTTTAAGTATCTTTAAGAGTGCTTTAAAAAAAATCTTCAAAATCTTTCACAAAGAACACGAAAAGATATTTTAAAATTATACATCGATTTTATTCATTTATTCGACAATATTTAAAAATTAATATCTCGTTAACTGTTGCGAAAATTGCAAAATGATAGAGGACTTTTCAACTTAGTTTTTTATTAGAAATAACACTGTATGATTAGTGGGCATTATTTCAGTTATACCTTTTTCACTTCTTTTTAAGAAGTTATTATTGTAGTAATAAACACTTGGAATATTGTGGTAATCACCCTTGAATTTTTAAGTCTTCTGTCAGCGAGAAAAAAAAATGATAATGCGTCATTAAAGCCAATGATGTGTTTTCCACTGACGGGTGCGAAGGTGAAGGTGTTAGCTAATGATTAAGTAGAAGTCATAAAATAAATCGATACCATTCCCACCACGTCGTTTGTCTCTTCGTAGGTATATAAAGTCAAGTCACACGAGCGATATCCGTACAATTATATACATCAGACTGCGAATAACACGTGTTAGGTGAGCATTTATTCCATATCAATCGGCGGTGATTTCTTTGTTGGGACATCGCTTTGAAAAACAAATGTGATTACACAGTAAATTAATTATTGCGCTTTCCGATCCGAATATTCAGTTTTTTTCGTTCAGTTGAATGTGAACCAGTGTATTCCGATTGAAAAAGAATCGAAAAAGGTCTAAAATATAATTACATCGCGATTATTAATACTGTTGTGGTTAATTTAATTATTATGACGTTTTCCTAAGAGGCTATATTTGAAAAGATTTTTTTGTATCTCTAAGCTTATTCTTCGCTGCACGCATATAATCATTTGATCAAATAATATAATGCAAATCTCTGCATTTATGACATGTCTCATCCGATATTTTTCATTGTCTTTGATGAAAATTTTTCATGTAATTTGCAAAATTTTTTATAATTTTATATATATGAATTCTGAAATATTTTAAGATTTCCGAAATATGTCATTTTTTAATTTCTGATGAAATCTTATAAAATTTGAAAAAGTTTATGATATTTTTTTTTCGAAGTTATAGAATAAAAAATCTTAGAAATATTTTAGAATTTACGTGTATGGAAAATTCTAAGAAGAGATGTTTTCAGTATTTTTGAAACGTGTGTCCCAGTTTGTATAAAAATTCTGAAAAAAATTTTCACTAGATCATGTTTTGCAAATCGATACCATTTTCATATTTAATTAAGAAGCGCCGAATCGAATTCGCAAATCTCGTCCAGCTAGAAATGATTGATCGATCGATGTCGAATCAGCATTCATTCGATGTTGATCATCTATCATTCCGACTGGACTGTGTTATTAGCTGCTTTCCAGTAACACATATAGAAGTAATACATAAAAAAGTTTCATCTACAAGTCGACACATTACTGTATCACACAATATATGTTCCGTTGTTGGAAGAACAAATGCACTTATTGATATTCTTCCGAAAAACACACAGATTTAAATTTTTTATAAATACCGTGATATAAAATTCATGAATTCAACCAGACCGTATATATTTTTTATAACAGTAATTGTAAGACATACCAGAAGAATTAGTCAATGGCAGTCAAGAACTATCAAATGTTTTCATAATTGGTTAATTCTCTAACTTTAATTGGTTAATTTTTACGGTACGTCTTATGATTACAAGTACAGAAAGTGTATGTTAATCTTGATAGATTCGCTTATATTATTATGTATTTTTTTAAATTATTCGCGATACAACTTGCACAGTTTTCCCAAACTCGAACTTCGTTTGCTTGCATTTAATCAGATGTATATATGTTATATTGCAGTCATGAAACTCGCAGTGTTTTGCCTGTTGGTCATTATTTCTGTTGTTTACGCGGAGGAATACACTAATAAATTTGACAACATAAATATAGATGAAATTATTCAGAATGAACGATTGTTGAAGCGATATATCGATTGTTTACTGGACAAGCCCGACGTTAGGTGCCCTCCCGAAGCTATTGAATTGAAGAGTGAGTATTGCATATAATTTCTATATTCGTAATTATAAATGCAGCCTGGATAAAAAAAAACTTTAAACGAGTTGAATTAAATTTGTTCCAGTCTGTGTATGCGTACGTAAAGCACATACATAGGTTCTATATAATTATTAGATAGCATAAAGAGTTTAAAAGTAATTCAATCATATGTCATCAATTCTGAATTCATTTTTAAATGCAAATTCATTTCAGAACTTTCAAAAAAAAGAAAATTCTTTTATAACAGCTACAAAGTTTTAAGATATTCTCTATGGATCGGTTATTCCACTCGTAAATTATCTATTAGATAAGTAGTAAAATTATCCAATCACATTCATGGATTGCTAAATTTATCTAAAGTAAAATTTATGAGGTGGAATGACCGGTCCATAAAGACGAAAATATCCTAGAACTTTTTTAGCTTCTGTAATATGTGCAAAAGAGTTAGTCTTATTACGAAATATGGGATTTTTAACCGAAAGAAAGTTTTTTCTCAGCAAGTATTTATTGCTCGCTAAATTACACTATTCCTTAATATTCAATTAATAAACATTCAATTTATTACAAAGTTACGCCTCTTATTATATGTTAACATCTTTGATAGTTGACAGAACGCGATACGATTAGCTATTAAAGATATTAACATAAAGATTATGATTAAAAATATTTTTTCTCTCTAAGTGTCCTAGTAAAATAAATTCTCATATAATGTATCATATTTTTAAGAATTTGCCATATTTTATATATATATAAATTTACAAAGATTTCTGAAAAAATACCTTAGACGTTTCCAGATTTTATAAACGTTTTTTTTGGAAATTATAGAATGCAAAATCTTAAAAATCTTATATATAAAATATTTGACATATGAAGAATTCTAGAATTCTAGAAAAGATATGTTTTTTTCAATATTTCTAAAAAATATTCAAATTTATATTAAAAAATTTGAAAATTTTTTTAAAAATTATAAAATTGTAGAAATTAAACAGAACTTAAATTTTGAAAAGATCTAAAATTTACATAAAAACTTTGAAAAATTATATGAAGAATTCTAAGAAAAATTTTTATTAGATATCAAGGTCGATTCTGACGTTATTGAGATAATTAGTATCTGATTGTATTTAGCATCGTTAAATAAATAATAATCATGTAATTGCAGAACACATAAACGAAGCGCTAGAAAATGACTGTGCAAAATGTACGAAAAAACAGACAGAGATGATAACGAAGGTGATAAAACATTTAGTGATAAATAAGAGAGATTGGTGGAATCTACTGAAGACGAAATACGATCCGGAAGAGAAATTCACGAAGAAATATGAGGAAATGGCCAAGAATTAACGCCAAGATTTAATCAGAAATGGGCAAGAAGAAATATTAATATACGATATAAAATTATTATGATGCAATACTAATTGTCATTGTCCTTCTAGTTGGAACTTGACACAATTAAAATGTATACGTATGTGTGTAAATAAAACATCATTCGTAATATATATGCATCATAATATATTCCACGTATATTTATCATCATGTTTATCTTCATTATTCATGATGATACATAGAACCATCTGATGTTCTCCTGATTTGAATCCTATTTATGTGACTCTCTTTACATAGAAAAGATCTCAACGCGATATAAGATAGCTATTACTGAGCTGAAGATTTTCGCCTGCGGCAAGAAATTTTTTTCCAATTAGCGCTGAACATAATAAATACTACACTGAGAAAAAATATAGTCAATTTTCATAAATATTTAGTTGAATACTGCCAACTAAATATTTATTAAATATAAAGACATATTTATTTGATACAAGAAACATTAATTTGATTTAACAATCATTCATTTTATTGAACGAATATTTATTTATAATAAGTAAATGTTTAGTTAGCAGTATCGAACTAAATATTTATTAAAATTGACTATATTTTTTTTTCAGTGTAGTAATAAAAGTTTAAGATAATGTTGTAATAAAGAATAATAAGAATATAAACTTTATTTTCCGAATTTGAGAATTATAAAAATATTAGGATATTAGAATCAATCTTTGAATATCAAACTTTTTTGTCGCATCAGTATGTGCACACACACACACACACACACACACACACACACACACACACACACACACACACACACACACACACACACACAAAACTGATATATGATTTTTATTTTAATTATATTAATTGTATTGATATTTTCTGATTTTATTTAATAATTGAAATATATAAATTGATAGATGTAAATATAACTAAATATATTATATATGTAATACATTATCATTTACAATATACATTTTTAGAGAGATAAATTTTCAATAATACTAACTTTTGATAATACATTATTATTATTATATATTATTAAAAATTGATATTATCAAATAAATCAGGTTCAAATTATATATATTGTTATGTACATTTTATTAAAAAAACATTATCTATACAGAGTACAGGAAATCGAACTAGTAAAATTAGATTTCAATTTTTAGAAATAATTGTAAATAATAGTAAAATTCTAAATATGAATTAGTTATTTCCGTCATGTAACTTCTTTTGTAAATTAAAAAATGCATTATATAAATCTGATATATATATAATATTAGTGGACATAACAGATTGTGAATCGAGCGAAAAACTCGCATATATCGATTCTCCTTTTATTTTATTTCAAGAGTGTCGAACTCATCCGTGTCGTCGTCCGTCTCGCCAATGTCCGCGCAGGCATAGCAAATTCTACCGACATCGTCCCAGCACTCGGGACAATGAACGAAGGGACATCCGGGTGTCGTGCATCTATGGAATTGCGGACCTTTCTTCGGTTCCACTTCGCCGCAGATGAGGCACTTGTGACGTGCCCAGGTGAAGATCACCAACCAACCGCAGAGTTTTGGCCACTGCGTTCTCAGGGCGATCCAGGGATCTATGTCGTACTCTAGTCGATGAGTTCTGACTAAAGTCTTGACCCTGGCTCGCATGAATCTTGATATCGAAAATGAGATATGAAAATCGATATGCGAAGAATTGAGCATTTGTCGATTCCAAATTTTGTTTCATGACTAATTCGAGCACTATTGATTGTTCGTAAAATTCGCTATTTTATTCTCATCAAATAAATAGTGTTCGAAGTTATATACATGATTCGATGTAAAAAGAGAATTGAATCTATTATTCATAGAGAAGATTCCCAGATAATATACATGCACGGAAAATAATGGTTAAAGTACTTTAAAATAGCTAGATCATACAAATTAAAATATTTATGTAATAATTGTACATTGTATTCCAGCAAATGAGAATAGATTAAAATAAATTAAAATTTTTTTCTATCCGAATGCGTATTTTAAATAATGAATATTTTTTTTTTTAATTTAATTGAATTCAATTGGATGCAATTGGATTGAAAAACTGTATTTCCTATTCAAAATTTTGAATTGAACAGTATTCACAATGCACAGAAAAAACTAATATTATTTTTAGATTGAAAGGCATAGAAATATGCTCCATGCAATTTCTATAAATAAATAGAAATGCATTCAGGATTGAAAAGTATTCATTTTAACATTCATGAATTAATAATTTTTCTGAAAATCTAAATTTGTTTCAATTCATTTCAATCCATTCTCGTTTGCTGGGACTATAATCAAACTGATTGCTAGACTACTTTACTTTTTTGTAGCATTGCTCGTCATGCTTGAACCTTACATAATTATTTTAACGGAAAAATTATTTTCAGATGCATTTATCTAAATTTTTACATACTTCAGCAAAATTGTCTTTTCTGTTTCTCGAAATAGTTATAGAGAACTCAAAACAGATACTTGTAGAATCTGCGAATTTAACCGTGAGATATTAATCTCTTTTCTACCTGGCGTGACCAAGTCTGCGTCTCAGGCTCTCATTGTAAAGATACAATACACGCCTCTTCTCGCGTTTCCTGTAGAAGAACGAGCAGATTACGCGTCGCAGCCGTTGCGTATAAGCGGTGGTGAACAACAACATCCAAATAGCCAGATAGAGCGAAAAGATCTTGAAGATTATGTAATTCGGTATTTTACTGGCTTTTGGTAGACACGCGCTGTTGGACACCACAGTCTTTATTCGCCTCTTCACGTTGAATCCGCGGATAACGCTACGTATCAGAGAAGCTATCATTCCAATACCGCGAATCTCCAAGGTCAAGTCGTGGTGACCCGCCTAGAAAAAATTCTAGTTATAGTTGTAAACAGAAAGAATAAATAATTAAGTTACATAAACGCCTTAAGGAAAATCGAGCGAAAATCTTAGATCCAGCCAGTTTCGCATGCTAGTTGTTTATTATTATTACTGAAAACTTTCCTGATTACGTGTTCGTCGTAGATTTGCTCTTTTTTTTGTATTATATTTAAATAAATTAATCTTTTGTTAAAGTTAGCTTTTTTAAAAACTTTTACAAATAAAAGAGGATAAAAACTTGAATTTGGAACATATGTAGAGATGTTTCGAATCTTGAGCTTAAATTCAAATCTAACTAGAAGTAACAAGAATTATTGATCGATCGCTTTCCAAATCTCAAACCTGAGTATATTCCATGTAGGAGTGTCTTCTGACTACATCGAGTGCTTCAAAGAAAAGTCTGTCTATCAATATAAACGTCGTTACGATGATCATCTCGAGGATCAACCTCACCGTTTGCCCTGTCAGATGCACCCGCTCGACTTGGCCCGGCCGCAAGCTGTATGGATCCACGAATTTCAATCTCTCGATTTTCTTTAGGGGCAGCAGGGTCAGACTATCGCGAGCCTTCCGTCTTGCATCGATTTTCCGAAAGTACGAAGTAACATATACATTGTCATATTCGATGTCGTTCAAATATTTCTCGTGATACGTCTGAGCATTTAAGATGATTCTCAAGAAAATGAAGGACAGACATCTGGATAATTATATAAAATATATTTTGTATGTTTTAATGATGAACCTTTAGGCCATTCGGGCAAATTTTATATATATATATGGAAAGGACAGTTTTACTGAAGCTTGAAAAATTTAGTTAGATATAGAAATAACTTTGTTGCATCATCAAAATAATTATGTAAAAAAAGAATAATGCTGCAAAGTTTTGATATTTTTGCAACTAACTTGAATATTCTACTAATTTGAAGATTTGAGCTTTATAAATAATTATATTATACTCTGACATAACTATTTTGATGGTTCAACAAAATTATTGTAAAATAATATTATATTCAATGTAATATTCAATGTAATAATAATATATAATATTATAGTCAAAGTAATTTCTTAAGATCATCCAGCTCACCAACTGGCCATGGGAAAATATATGAGAGAATGTATGTAGCCAACAGAATCCACGCATACATTATCAGTTTCATAGTCATGAAACACCACTCTTGAAAATTCGCTGAAGAAGGCTTGAACAAAACATACGTTATTGATTGTTGAATATATTATTTCGACTATAATAAATTTAATTACTTATGCGCATCTTACAGCGCCGATTTCTAATTGTCCAATTTATTTATTATTAAATTATTATTATTTTTAGATCTATGTCTAACTAAATTTTTATTTACTTAAGCAAAAATGTTATTTCTGTAGACAAATAAGAAGCATTACATTAAAAAAAGGCAATGTTTAAAAATATATTCTATTTTAAAGAATAAACATGTAATTCCATTGAAAGAAAAAACAAAAAGTTAAACTGTGCAAAATTTTTTCACATAATTTTCTTCTATTTTTATTCTAAGAAGAACGACAATTATGTCTGAGTCCTTAGAATCATTTGTATTCCTGTTGTTACCTTTTAATAATTATCATCACTGACTCAAAAACTTTTCTGCGTGCATGGAATTCGTGCATTACAGCCTTTGCAGCATCTGTTGCGTCATGAAGGTCGAGAATCACCGGCATTTTCTTTACTTTATACTGCAGTTTCGCGTCCTTGAGGCTTTTGCTAAAGGTGTCTCTGGCTCCTTTTCATGAAGAGGAGACAATATCTCGCGAAAACGTCGCGGAGGAATTGAATGAGTTCATTTCTAAATTTTTATCGATGCGAATGATATTCACTTTTTAAAGCAACGTAGCCTTCGCCAATACCGGGGTCTACTTTTCCTTCGGGATCGCAGATGGTGGAACCACCGAAGGCTTGCACCAGATTGCATACGAAGTTGAGTTTCATCGGCCAACACAGCAGCCAAGCCGCAAAAGAACTCACTTTATCGTAACACTTGTTGTAAGCATCAGCAAACATATCTCTGAAAATCAATTAAATTTTAATGAAAATTACCCAAAATGAATCCTTTCTAATCCTGAATGCATTTTTATTCATTTATATTCTGTGTGTGTGAATACTGCTTAATTTAAAATTCTGAATAGGAAATGTAGTTTTTCAATCCAATTGAATTAATTTTCTTAACAAATTTTTTTAAAATAGGCCATGAATACTATTCAATTCAAAATTGTGAATAGAAAATCCATTGTTTCATTTAAAAATGCATCATGAATGCTATTTTATTCAGAATTATGAATAAGAAATTTTTCGTTTTAATTCAACTGAATTAAAAAAAAGTATACCGTAAAAATATATCATGAAATCTACTTCATTTAATACTTAAAAGAGACATAAAAAGAACTACGTAAATATGTGCAATAAATATTACATATGTAAATTCCTTATTTTTAATTAATAAATTAATCGCTTTTATGTATATTTTATATTAATATATTTCCTTTATTATATAGCTAACTTTTTGTATAAAAGTTTTAAAATAATAACTATAGAATTTTATATATGTATTGCTATTTTAATTTATTTAAACTTTTATATGTATAAACATTTTTTATATGATATTCAATCTACTTTTATGGACTTAAAATATAGATTCGGATGGATTGAAAATTTCCAATCTATTTCAATCCAATGAATATAAAAATTAATTTTATTTTCAAATAAAATTAATTTTTATATTCAAGATTATTTTTCTTGAAAATTAATGAAAAAATATTCTACATTATTTACTTATCTTCTTACAAAAAATCATATCATTGTATTGGTACTGGTATACCGTTTCACCGAATTTGCATGAGAATGAATTCCTAGAAATCTGTTTACGAGAAATGTATCTAAAAATTATTGCAACTACGAAATTCTCCGATTATGTTATTTAGATGAAGTCAATGTTAAATATCTTACCTGCATCGTTCAGCACCGTGGCTAAGCTGCTCTTCGCAGCGCGCCTCAATCTTCCTCTTGTACTTCGCCTCGTAAACATCCGCCTCGGACTTTGCCTTCGCGATCTCTTTCTCATGTTTCTCTTCGATCTCGTCGCTTCTTCTCGTATCGTCCTGAAGCTCATCCAAATAGTCGTTCTCCTCTTTCAGTCTCCTCATCTCCTCTTCGCCCTCGATTTCCTCGACTATCGGGCTCATCAAATCTCTCACCGAGGATAAAGTATCCTTTAGCTCATTCGTGTCTGTTTTCATGCCGAGCACTGCCTATGTATTATTAGATACTTTAGTTATATCGGTTGACTTTTTCGCGCGAAGTTTTATCGCACAAACAACTAATTTTCTTTTTCAAAATTTGCTTATTGCATTATTATTTCAATTAGCAGATACCTGTTGAAACGGCTTAAACATGAGATCGAAACGTGTCTCGGTGAGATTGTATGTCAACTGCAGCGTGCAAGCGAAAGTTCTCACCACTTCTTTAGCGTTGTACGTTAAATTGAATATAGGTCCCGCTATTATATATCCCAGAATGATAGCCCTCAAAACATTGCGTCCAGATCGGCCAAGAAAAGTCGGTATAGTTAAAAGACAGATGCATCTCACCTCAAATTGACAGAACGACGATTTCGATGCCAAATATTCTTTAACTCATGATACAATTTTGCTGAACTATCTAAGAGTTTAGGTAGTAAATATTGATCTGAAAATAATCTTGTTAGATCATCAAAAAATAATGTAGACAATTTTATAAGACATTCAAACTGAGTAATGTTATAAATGTTCAAAATGAGTAGTTACAAAAAGTTTTGACATTCTAATTTGAGTGATAATTATTATAATTGATATTTTGATGATCCAGCAAAATTATTTGTTGGATTTAGAGCTATCTAAATGTTTAGATACTTCAGGAAAATCGTTCTTTCTATGTAAAAACAATTTATATTTGTTAAATATTCTATATATTTCTCTCTATCATGATATAAGAATACATGTTTAAAAAATATATATTTTCTTTAAATGTCGCAAATTTTTCTAACGCAGCTAAATATCTCCGTTTCAAAGTTCTCATATATAAATTGCATATACAATTATCATAACTACATTTTCTTATTATTATTGGAAATTACTTCGAATTGCACATTTACTCGACAAATATTTGCAATCCTATATAAGAATTGTGCAGACAAGATAACGTGTATAACATAAATATATTAAAGCGCATTATAATGCAATAAAATACGACAAGTTTCAATTTGTGAAATATTTAGCAAGGCAAACACGTAGTTTCGATCCGGTTTTATCAAGAATAGCAGTTAGATCAATATAGTAATTTAAACTCCTAGAGAAAAGAATGAGTTGCTTTCCAGCAACGGAACACAGTCATACATTGTGTGACATAGTAATAAACAGTGTCGATTTATATCTGAAACGTTGCTTAGCTTTTTTATTTCATCGTTATTTCAGAATGAAATAAAGAAAAAGGTCTCATACATCCAAATGTCTTCAACCTTGAAATCCTCTTACTACGAGTTTCACTTTTAGAAAAATAAATGGTAATAAAATGCATGATGTAAATTCTAGAAAAAAATAAATCGTAATGAAATACATGTAAAAATTTGATATTCGCGAAATGCATATAAATTATAAAATAACAACACATCATTTTAGATTTGTACGAGTTTGCTGACTTGTTACGATTGAAAAGCACGGAATCGTACACAGTATCATTTCTGTACATTGCTGAAAAGAATCTAGTATCTAAGGAACACATCAAGTTAAGAGAAAGTTAAAATGACTTTATTTTGCCGTCATGAATGTCAAAATGTTGATTTTTTTATTATAAAATTTGATGTTTTATCGATGTTAATAATAAAAAAAAATCATTTTATTTTCCCGTTAACTTTTGTGTGTACCTTGAGTATCTTTTACAGAGAGATATCAATGTTGATGCTTAATCGAGTACGTTAATAAAATAATGTATAAAAGTAAGATAAAAGGTAATAAGTTAAATTGAGTGAAGTAAGAAAAGAGATTACCTGTATCGATGATGCGCATCCTATCGATAGCATCACGACAAGGATGGCTCCTAGAAAGATACTAGTATATGTGTCAAATTGTAGATCGACGATTATGCCTTCATATAACACGACAGCTGCGACGAATCCGAAAAGAAATCCGATAAAGGCCCTCGCTTTCCGATGGGTGCCGATCGGATCGTAGCAGATGTGAAACAGGGTTGGACATTTTTTCAGATAATATTTCAGGAAATTCCTTCGCATTCCCTCGATCAGACGACCGCAGAGATTAATCCGCTCCAAGCCAGACATCGTTTCCTTTTACGAAATATTAAAAGTCCACACTGATAAGCCACTTTGTCGCGGATTATGAAACGCGAAACTTTTGAGTTGATCTCTGAAATCAGACGAATGTGCACTAGTCGAATGGAATCGATTTTTCCTAGGAGCGGGAATTTTCTAATAGTTTGTAGTTCGGACAAAAAGCACTTACATAATGCTTTTTTATTAGCAACTATATAGAAATCTAGCAATTAAAGAATTTTATAAATTATCAATTTTTTTTAGAAAATTAACAATTATATTAAAAAAGTATAATTTATAGAATTAAATTTTTTATTAACTAAAAGAAACATAAAAATCAATAAAAAGTAAAAAAGGTTTTATTTTGATTTTTAATTAAACATCAGTAAACAGTTAAATTTGGTAATAAAAAAATCAATCATCATTTTGTCAAAATAAAGTCATTTTGACTTTCCTTGAGCGTAAGTTATAATTTTTTTAGCGCCCTAAAAGATTAATTTCTTACCTAATTAACACATTGCTAATGAGGAAGCATAAATCTTGTTTAGTATTTATATATGATCTGTAAAATCTATAATTAAAAACACAAATATTTTAGATTCTATTCAAAATTTTTACTAAAATATTTATATATATAATATTATATAAAATATTTGAAATACAAAATTAAGACTTAAAATAAATTGTTGCTTAAAAGTTAAAGTTCAACAAAAAAAAATATTCAATAAAAAAAAATCTTAAAAACATGGAGAAATATCAGTAAGTTTGCTAAATTAATTGTAAACTGTTTTATTCATGTGACACCGTAGTTATTATAAATGCTTTTCAAAAGTACACTACCAAGATGACAGTAGCAATTACACGAAGAGACTTCCAAGAATCAATTTTCTCCGCGACAGAGGACGATATTGCATTACTAGCAAGTTATGCAAGGCCGAAATGCCTCAAGCGAAGAATTTAAATTTACGAATTAAAAAAATTTTGCAGAGAATGGATAACGAGAATCATCAGTGATACAATCGTCCCTTATGCGAGTCGTCTAAAAGTCGAGGTCACGCATACATAATACATCATTTATACCATCTAAGGAATAATAGGAAAAATAGGAATTGGAACACGAGAATTCTTTTCACGTATATGACACGTAAATTCCGCGCTATGCATTTTATCTATTTATATATTTTTATAATTGACACAAATATAATGATTGCGATAGAATTAATCTCTTTCTTTCTTTTATACTATTTACTGTTTATATTTTTATCAAATATACAAAAAAATTTCTAATAAAATTATTATGTATTGTCTATTTTTGTCACTTCTTTTTTAACATTTTTTTCAATTATTTATTTTTGGGTATAAAAAAGATTTCTTGAGAACATTTAATTTCTTTAAATTTTATAGCGATTTTTATGGAAAAACTTCTTAATTATCAACAATAATTATACAACAATAATATCATAATATGAATATAAAATATCTAGTATTATATATAGTCTTTTATATAGTATAATAATAATAATTTATATATAATAATCTAAAAAATATAATGTTAAAATAATTTTAATTTAGTAATTTTAATTTAGTAATTTGATAATAAAAAATTGATAAAAAATTTAGAGAGAGCTGGATTTAAAGAGAAATATCAATTGCATCAACGCAGGAAGTGGCTTCATTGCGCGTATTTTTCTCGATAAATTATGGCAAGGACACAGGAGGACGATTTTGTCGACGATTTTGGCGACTAACGAACCGTGTCCAAGCCCCTTATAAAACATACGAAATAATGAGCTTCATGAGCAGTGAATCAGAAGCAACGCATCGATCTTATCCGGTACAATGAGATACCTCATCTTTATCACCGTGTGTGTCCTTTCGTCCTCTTCCGTTCTCGCCGAAGAGATGTACACCACGAAATTCGACAATGTAGACGTGGATGCGATATTAAGCAACGACAGGCTGTTAAACGGATACGTGGGTTGCCTGCTTGATAAGAATCCTTGCACCCCAGACGCAGCGGAACTCAAAAGTAAGTATGCGTAGGACGGCGAAGCGTTCGTTCTCCATGTTCCTGTAATCCTTTAGCCAAAGAGAAAAACTCAAATATATTTCGAGACTTGGAACATTCTCAGTAAAAGCAAAAAAATTTTTTTTTAATTTTACACGCACCTTTTCTTATAAATATAAATTTCTTAAAATTAGAATTTTTGAAAAATTTAAATTTTTAAAAGAATGCATGAAAATTAAAAACAATTTTTTTGGAAATTTTATATGCTTTGATATTTGAAAAATTTATTTCTCTCAAGATACATTTGTATAATTCTGATTTTATTATTACATTCTTGCTAATAAATGCAAACGAAGATAAAGTGTCATAATCTTAGAGAATCAGTGCAATCCACTTAATGCCATTTCAAATAGCATTTAATTAACTAATGAAAAGCAAAAATTTTATTAACAGAATAAAAGAATGCTTCAAAGCATCAAGTGAATCATGTATGCTTTAACGCAAATTTTTTTAAAGCTTTTTTAATTTGCAAAACATTAAAAAACTAAATTTGTTGAGTCTCATTAAATATGCTTCAAGCATAGGTTTTTTATCAGATATCGCAAACACGACATTTAAAAATAAACAGTAAAAGTTTTAATTTCCATTTTATTATATTAAAAGCGATTTTTTTATTGCAATGACGATATCATTTTGATTAAAACGAGAATAAAAAAAATAATTTTCACAATTTAAAAAATATTTTTTACTTCGCTTCTCGTTTTTATTTCTAAATCTTTTCTCCTCCTTTTCTCTTTCTTAAAATTTTTGCGGCGCACTTCCCATAAGATCCTTTGCGGCACATCAGTATTTCGCGGTAACTGATTGAAAAAACCCTGCTCTAAGATCACACTAATTATTATGATCTCATTATAACCCCTATATAATAGAGAATTTTATTGCAACCTCTTTAGAGAATCTACCGGATGCGTTGGAGCACGATTGCGCCGGTTGTAGTGAGGCGCAAAAGAACATGGCCGATAAGATCTCTCATCATCTAATCGACAATAAACCGGACGACTGGAAATTATTGGAGGACAAATATGATCCTACCGGAGCATACCGACGGCGTTATTTGGAGAACAAATCCGGGGACGGAGGCAGACTCGATTAATTCGCCGTAAGGATCATAATGACCAACTCTAATTCGACCTTGGCTCTATCCTCCGGACTTGATTGCTCGCCTTGTAATCCTTGTC
>Ga0157364_1000680_pt1 | contig 25104 bp, 11 predicted proteins | sample AttsexASBM2_FD_111476 | JGI IMG/M metagenome (GOLD analysis project Ga0157364, IMG submission 111476) | Fungus gardens microbial communities from leaf cutter ant in Ribeirão Preto, State of São Paulo, Brazil - Atta sexdens ASBM2 | ecosystem: Host-associated > Fungi > Mycelium > Unclassified ...
AAGTTAAAACGATTATTTCCTGCAAAAAACCGTTGATTTTAAAAAATTTTTCTTAATTTAAATACTTTATTTTTTTTCATAACAAAATTAAACTTTTATATTTAAAATGCGACAAAAATAATTTAGTTAAGTAAAAAAAAAAAAAAGTTAAATTATATCAGATCTACGTATTCTCACGACATATACGTAGTACAGTAAATAAATTCACTAGCGCATTTAGTCTTCAACATTTGATAAAAGTGCCGAATATCTTTAGATGACGTCATTCGACATTTAAAGCGTTAATAAGCGGCGAAGGCAAAAGGAACAGGTGATTTAATCGACATCCAGTGCAGATCATCTCTCTTTATGACGCTATGGATGTGTCGTCGAATCGTTATTTATAGGCATAAAAGGGAATTCACGGTGCGGCTGAACTAGTCTGATACTGGCTATCGGAAAATTGCACATTAGCAAGGTCACGGCGACTATAGAGCGAAGATGCAGAAATTCCATTACCCGACAGAGAAGCTATTGTCATTTTGCTATTACATGTCAGGCATATCCAGACGAAATGCTGGAAATGTCACATTACACCACCGCGTAGTCATCGAATGCTTAAAATAAGTGTTTAAAATAAGCCAAAATGAAAACAGATTTCTTCGGGGATCTAATCCCTTATAGACAATGCGAACATCTTGTCGCGTACGATGGCTCGAATTAATAATTTATGAATTTATGTAAAAATTTAATTACAAGAAAAGCTCGATATTTATATACGTCCCAAAATTTATTCTTAAAATGGATCCTGTCCTTAAAATGGATACTACTAGAATTTAATTTTTGGAGGATTTCTTTATAGCTCTGTCAGCCTTCTTTTCAATGTAAAATTTCAATAACTTTATATAAATAAATAAAATCGATCCTACAAGGTAGAGAGAATATATAGAGAAAATATATGATAAATCAGAAATAACTTGTCCCTGAAGAGGTTAAAAATAATTGTAAGGTCTGGTTAACGATGACTCTGGAGTGCGAACTTTATATCGCTTCAGGGACATGCGACGTGAATGTACTCATTACACTAAATTTTCAGCATTAAATTAACTCTATCGTCACATGTGATAATCTAAACAAATTCAAACATAATAATAAACCGTAATAATAAATTTTTTTTAAATCACAAAATTGATAAAATTTCCATGTTACCAGTATCACAATTATAAATCACGCATGCGCCTAAGATGAACTTCACCATGAAACACTAAGAATTTAAAATAATTTGTCCCTGAAGTAGTTAAAAATAATTCGTTGTTGTCACGTTAAATTGAAATCTTATGAGTAGAGTTGATATTAATGAAAGCTCAGGAATATGTTCCCCGAAGTTAATAATTGCTTTCGAACTGTAAATAACATCAAGTATACATACAATGCAATATAATTAAAATTGCTTTCTTCGCTTATAAAATATCGTTCCATAATATATATTACGTTAAATATGATACGGCTATTAAATATTTGCCTTAAATGTCGTGAGATACACATTTTAAATACGTATCTCCAATGTTTTCTCCAATCACAAATGCATTAACTCAACCATTAAAACTAATTAATATTAGATATGTTAAATTAAGTGTTAATCTAAACAATAATGGCATTACATCATAAAACACAATTGATATGCGCTTACACAGATAATGATAAATTTCGCTGATAAGATATTCGTTTCAATCAAAGATTATTTAAGCTAACAACAAAACCTGCATCTATATCCATAATAATTTAAAATTACGATTTTCAAATACGTTTATAATTTTAAGATTTTGCATTTTAAAGGAAATAAAAGTAAAAGAGAAAAAAAAAGTATTATATTCAAATAATAGTGCGAGGGAAGGAAGTATAATTTTGCTACAAATTACGGATTGCACAAAAACATTTATTGTATTCAGCGTGCTCTAACATTTAAGCATCTAACATCTGCAGCCATTGTTGCTCCATTTTTACGTAGATAAAACATTTCAAACGAGAAGGCTACGAGTGCAAAAGGAAGAAAGTGATAAATCTTAAACGATAGGCTAAGTGCATCGACAGATCCAGAAATAACTTCGAGTGGTTCGAGAAGCGCTTGTGTGGATACTTATATTCCAAATAAGATTATATAGATATTTGTCTTTGAGTAAGAGCGTGTAGCTGTCTGAAGTCTAAGGGAGGCTTCAATAGGATCGACGACCGAAGAGCAAGCAAAAAGGATCACATTTAGATCCCGCGTATAGGGGTCAGTTCTCCTTTACTTGGAAAACAAAAAAATCAAAAAAGAAGAGAGGAAAAAGGAGGAATCGAGCGAGCAAGCACGCGACAATGAGAGGCAACAGCCCGTAATCTGCAGCGCGTGGTCTAACGCTAAACGTGGCTACTTGAATGTCACTTGAACTATCCTCATATCCTTTTTACATTAAAATAATAACTTTTAAGACACTACGATCTATTCGTTTCTACGAGAACTTTAATATTATTGCAGCTTTAAAACGCAACGCCTAAACATAAATTGCTTTTCACTTATCACAATAAGTGGACTTCTATAGAGTCGACTCTGCTTTCCATTTAATTTGTGTCAGCATGTGTTGGTGACTCGAGTCTGCCTGATTTTGTTTTAGTTTCAATATAGAAAGAAAAATAGACCAACTTCTATTTATCAAATTACACGCAAGAATGATTTTTCATATAGTGAAATTAAATGTTATACATTTGACGTAATTATTACTCTCTAAATTTTTTTAGATGAATAGAAATCTCACTTTAAAGAAAGAAAAATTAAAGTCTTGAAAAAGAGTGGCTCAATTTTCAGTCAGAGAGAATATAAAATTGTAAATCAATTTATTTTTTACGTTTATCTAAACAAATTGTACCGTTATTTAATTAATATATTTCTGAGTTGCTCGAGACAATGGCTGCATAAGACAGAATGTTTATTTTGCAATTGTTGGAAGTTTTCTTTGTTGAGATAGGACTCCTCCAGATTTAAAAATATAACCCAATCAGCGCGAAGAAAACTTCCAACAATGGAAAATAAACATTCTGCTGACGCGATCATTATATTGAATGCATCGCTTCTTCATCAACTTCTGCTGATAACCGCTTTTATCGGTTATCATTTTCCAGCTGATCAAGTCGATCGTTAAAAAAAGTCATGTAAATGGAAAACAGAAATCGATGTAAAGACAAACATGATAATGACTTTAAACTATAAGAATGCATTTCCTTATTCTTATCTCGTACTTAACAATATGCAATTGTAATATGGAAGCCACACTTAGAGATAACCCGCGACACCAAGTAAGCAGACGTTTACATGCTATAAGGCCGCGGAACAATAACAAAATACAAAAGTCAGGGAAGCTCGATCGAACAAACTCTTTAATAGCGAATTCTAACACTTGCATTATACTAGATTAGTACGTATTAAAAATTTAATATTTTAAATAATTAAATATTCAATAATACTAATACATTATTTAACAGAATATATATATATATAAAATCTCATTGTCAAAGTTGATTATGCCATTGCATTTAGATACTTTATGCAAAACAATCTTTTTGTGCCCATTAGTTTAGTACAAGTGACCGAATTCACCATAAAATTTTTAGAATAAATCTTATTCTGAAGAGTGAAATCTCACTCTTAATCCTTAATACATACGATTCAGTCCTTATTATGACATAATGGGTCATTTATGTCCCAGATTAATTTTCATTACTTTAATAAAAATTATTAAATATTTCTTAATATACTTTAACTTTTTAATATATTTTGATATCTTTAAAAAGTATTCGCAAGATTATGATATTTAAAAAATTATGTATAAATGTGTGTTATAATAAATTATTTGATCTTAGTTTTTAGAAGAAAAATACAGAACAAGAATAATTCAATCGCCTGTAGTAAGAGTTAAAGATTGAAAACTCAGCCATTCTTTTTCAAAACTGGCTCAATTTTCATCTATTTAGAGAGATTCGACTCTAAAGAATTTAGAGAATGCAGGATAATTCTATGTGGAGGAGTTTGTTGTTTCCTGTTGTTGCTGTAATGATAGTGGTGATGGTGGCTGGTTATTGTTGTGTAGTAGCTGCGTACCGACAAAGTCCGACGAGAAAATATCTTTTAGCTTGGCTTTCTTCTGAACCTGGTCTTTCTGCGTGTGGTATACTTTACCGCACAAGGGGGTTCCCGCATTCGCGTAGCATGAGAGAGAGAACAAACAAAAAGAGAGAGATTGTTTCTTCTTTTTTTCTGCGGCTAAAGAGAACGGAGGGATAAAAGATCGCGCGGCGCAGGGCGAAGGGGGTGATGCGGTGGCGGTTTGCGCGGAGGGAGGGGGTGGGCTCTTTAAGTCGCGAGAAGTAGATGGAGTTATATCGTAGAGTGAGAAAACGAACGCGACCAAGACAGTGAGATAGAGGGATGGATAAAGAGAGAGAAAGAGAGGAAGAGAGACAAGAGAGAGAGATGGGAAAATAGATATAGCTCGGAACGAGATCGAAAGAGGAAGAGGAAAAGAGAGGAATATCGAATGGTCTCATGAATTTTTTTTTTCATTTATTTATCGCAACGGCGATGACCGCGAAAGTTTGACGGGCAAGATCGATATCCACCCTGCATCTCTTGATCGGCTCGATCGGGAAGTCGCGCGCGGTGACACGAAGGACGCGCGATCGGAATACCGCGTCACAGCTCCCGCGCGATACGCACTCTCGGAGAGCGAGGGAGACGGAGCGAAAAAGAGGGCCGCGTGGTTCGGGACTGTCGTGCGATGATTGCGAAAACGAGTTGAAGCATACGTGCATTCGACGCACGGGAACGTGGGACATGAGCGCGTCGCGTTTCAATTGTGACAAGTTCGAGCATTCGATTTGACTCGCGCATCGCGTTGCGTCGCGTCTATACCCGGGTGCGGGTCCCGGCTGCGCCGCAGTAAATTTCCGTCGATCGCGCGCGGACGAAACACGCTCGCGACGTACACGGCGACACGCGTGCGGCGACAAAACGACGCGCGTCGTACACGCATATTTCAACACGTCGGCTGTCCCGTCGCAATCACGTACCTTCCAACAATCTCTGTATCAAGTTGTCGATATTCAAGTCGACATCCGCCATTTTTTCCTGCCACTGACTGACTGGCCCGATGTTCGCGGACTGGCTCGTACTCGCCTGGCGCGCGCATTTGCACCGCCACGACGCGAGACGTAACACCGGCGCGTCCTAATACGTGTGCGTGCCGTTATCGACTATAGATTCTCGCCCGGGGCGAATGACGGACGATCCTCCAATGACTTCCACGTCGAATGTTGGCGAGAGACTCGAATACTCGATGATTCGATTATGTCGATGCGTACTAGCTGTACTGAGATGGCCGGTCGACGTCCAAAGCCCCGGACATCATACGAAGGAATAGCGATAGAAAATAACACGATTTCAACCTATCAAAAATCAGATACATTGGAATATATAGTTTCTGATAGGTTAAAATCATCTTATCATTATTCCTTCGCATTTTTGGGGGGAGGGTCTTGATTCATTTTAGAGATCACTATGTGCTGCTCGCTGATTGACTATTCGTGAGTGTCGATTAAATGGATTGGTCGTTGCATTTGTCTATTCGACAAAAGGACAGATTTCGAACTGACGCGGATTGATCATTTGATTTTTCAAATTTATCTATAAAATATTTGCGTATTCATAGTCAGATCTTATATTTAAGGCTTCTTTAAATTTAACTTCAGATACTGTATGAATTGTTTCATTGGCTGCTGAGCATCTAAAGATAAATTTAAGTCTTAAATCTATAAAGTCTAATCTATGAATACGGACAATTGTATTGTTCTAATTATTATTTTCATAAATAATTAATGTTTTATGTTGAAAATATTAAATGAAAATGATGCTCGTATATAAAGCAAAAAACAATGTTAAAAGATCAAAGCCCTACGCACAACAGAAGGAATAAGGAATTATGCCCATATTCATAGTCAGGCCTTAATTTAAGGCTTCCTTAAATTTATCTTTAGATGCTCAGCAGTCAATGAAATAATTCGTGCAGTATCTACAGATGAATACAGGCATTAGGAATAAAGAATAAACGATTTCAATCTATCAGAAACCATGTATTCCGATGTATCCGATTTCTGATAGTTTAAAATCGTTTACTCTTTTTATTCCTTTTTATTCCTTCTATCCTTAATTCCTTTTTTCTTCTGTTGTGCGTAGGGTCTCGGTCTTTTATTTTTTTTTTTGCTTTATACACGCGTATCATTTTCATTTAATATTTTCATAAAACATTAATTATTGTTCATTTCTTGGCTCCCCCCCCCTCTCTCTCTCTTCTCTTTTATATTTAACTAATCTATCTGGTTTATTTTATTCTGACTTAATTCCTAAAATGTAGATTTAAAGGAGGTTAGGTAAAATTACTGGATTTTTCTTAATCTTTAAACGATGAAATCTTTCTTATGTACATTTTTTCTTGTATTTTTTGATCAACTCATTTGAAAACATTTATTTCAAACTGGTCTGATGAGGACATGTCGAAAATCGCATTAAAAATAGCAATTTGTCGAAATCGGATCTTTGATTGCAATTTTCAACATTTTCCTATTAGTTTAATTTGAAATTAACGTTTGCAAATAATTCAACACATCAAAAAAATAAAAAAAAAAAGATTCTATTGTTTTGGTCAAAATTAATCTATTTTATTCATTCTTCAGAACATTGAGTAAAAAGTAAAACAGCCAATTTTAGTCTAAGCAATGTAATCCTTACGTTTTTTTTTTTTCATATCTTTTGCGCTGAATCATTTGCAACATTAATTTCAAATTGACTGCAGGAAAATATTGAAAATTACAATCAAAGATCAGATTTCGACGAAATTGTGTTCTTTTAATTTTCAATATATTTCCATCATATCTATAAACTATGAAATAAAAATTTTCAAATGATACAGCAATGGATAGAAATAGCATGTCAATGGATAGAAAACATGAAATATCAGAAAGACTCTATCGTTTAGGCCAAAATCTGGTAATTTTATGAATCCTCCTTAATATCGCGTTATCTATTTGAATTATAATTTGAATCATAATTTCATCATAATTTTTTTTATATCATCATCTTTGTTTCGCAATAATTTATTTATATTATTATTAGCTAAATTATTATATTACTTCATTTAAAATGATTATACGATAGTTGTGTAAAAAATGAATTTAAATAGCATCCTATGTGTAAACAGATTGTCATGTAAAATATTTCGCATATAAGTAATACATTCAAATATAAATTTGAAAAAAAATAAACTGATAGATTAACCATACTTTCGATGATAATCTGGTGATGGATCTGTGTAATCTTGTTGAAGATTAAAGAGCACAGCGTTGTTCTTCTGCAAATATTGCAGAAAATCATGAAAATGCGACAGCAATAACTGTATACTCTTCTCGTCTAAGGGCGTATAAGAGAGCATACCACCGAGTCGTACTACAAAGTTAAAATTATCATTTAAATAATGTCAGTTAAAAACAACAAACATATTATAGAATGTTTTACCGAATAGTCTAAGAAGATGAAACGCTCCGTATAACTGACTTGGCAACGCTTCTGGATTGTCATTCATTATCTGTATAAACTGCGGTCGTTCCCATTTATACAATAGTTGAAGGCCCAATGTGTTATTAAAGTATTCCCGAATACCTTTCGTTATTTCCAACGTGCTGTCTCTGAAATAGAGGTAATGCTTCAATTGCAATCATAGTTTTTTGTTCCCATTTTGCTCCCTTTGTTTGTAATCTAGATCTTTTTTATCCAGCCTAAATTTTTTATTATTTTTTTTTTCAGAAAATATGAAAGTCATTTCATTACTTTTTGATATTCTTATATTATCAAATAATTTTTTAACTCAAATGTTAAAACATTTTATAAAAATTAATTTGATTTAAAAAATGAGAAAGAAATTTGAGAGTAAAATTTTAAATATGTTAAAAATATCCAGATTGTAAACAGATAATTATCATGACATGTTGTGCACATAATATATATACATATATAAAATATAATTTACAATCTTCATTATTCAATAAAATAATAATTGTCGACTTTCAGTCATTATACCTAATATCATTAGATTTCCCTGATGATTTTGTCTCTACATAATCATCTAGAATTTTGTCAACTGTATTTTGTACAGGTAATGCAGGTAATTTGTGATGCTTCAGTATTATTTCGGATTCGTCTATTAGCACAAACTTCAATTCTTCAGGTAACTTGATTTTAACCTCTATTTTCGTAAGATATTCTTCAGTCTCGCCAGACGGCTCTAGACGACTAAAAAAAAATTCTTTTAATAAACTGCAATACACAATTGTAAAAAAACATTAGATGTTAAATAACAAACCTGCGTTTTTTACGTGGTGGTTCAGACACAGACTCATGAGAAGACGAAGGCATTACTGAGCTACTTGTACCTTTACTAAAACGACTCATACTCTTATCAGCGACAGGAGTGCTTGATCTACTATCAGTATCTTTTTCTCGACCTCCCTCACTCCTTCGACCTTGTGTTTTAGTCGCTGTATTTCCCTTTTTGTTTTTCTGAGCAGATTGCTGATTTGAGTGCGCTCTCTGGACTTCTCTTTGTTTCTGTACATTTGCCTCATTATATTTGAGCACTCTACTTTCAGGAACCCATTCATCCCAACTATTTTTTTTTCAAATATATAATTCAGTATATGATTCAACTTTAGCATTATATAAATAAACATTATGTAAAAACATTATATAAATAAATCCTACATATAGTTCACACACACATATGTATAAAAATCTTACTTTTTATTCCAACCAGCATAATGAATAAGATATTTAACTTGTTTCTCCTTGGTAATAGATGACTTCAAACACTTGGCTTCATAGATCAATGGTCCATGAAAGCACAGAACTTTTTCTCCTAATATACAAACCATAATATTAATTCAATTCACATAAAATCAAAGATACAAAAAAAGTTCAACAATTAATCTTCACTACAAAATGAATAAGAAACTATACCTTCTTGAAATTTACATTTCGGTGGCATTCTTGTATCCTGTATGACACTTATTGAGCTTACTACCTTATCAATTGTATATTAAATCAGACAATAAACAACAACAGAAAATGATTAACTTTTATGAAACACTTTCAAAATAACATTCATCTTTCGATCGTCGAATATTTGGTATTTACGTCAATTGTGTTCTGTGCGTTCTATGCACAACACTTCTTCTGGCCTTAAGGCTGCAGCACAGACTTTCGCATAACGCATAGTGCATAAGCGAATCAACTAATCAGAATCTTTCTTTTCCTCTTATTCCATGAAAAAGAACAATTTCAATTGGTTGATTCCTTTATGCACTATACATTATGCGTTATGCAAGAGTTTCTACTGCGATCCTTAGGATATATCCACACAAACTTCTATAGCCGCATAAAAAAATTATTCAATCACATTTTACGTTCGTCTATATAGAAGAAATGCGATTGGATAATTTTCTTTATACATACGTTTATGCGGCTAGTTGTGTGGATACATCCTTAAATGGGGAGCACAGCTCTTAGCATAACGCATAACAAGTAATGCATAAGAAAATGTATCAATCGAAGTCCTCCATTTTCTTCCTTTTGTTACGTCTTAGAAAGGCTCAACCGGTTCCCCGGTTTCGAACTAACCTATGGTGTGATACAAAATTAGCGATTCCGCGTATCAAAGAGGAGATCGTAGCCGAATTTGTTCAAGTTACTGATTGGTTAAAGACAAGCGCTAGATTCTGATTATAAGGCCGGGTTCACACCTTGACAGAAAAGCGGAAAGCGAAAAAGCGGAAGCCAATCAGAACTCGCGGAAAGCAGAAAGACAAGCGAAGTGTACCACCTACTACTACTGCGATTGACTTCCCCTTTTCCACTTTCCGCTTTTCCGTCAAGATGTGAACCCGGTCTAATGGATTCCGAATCATTCCATGATTGCTCTTCCTAGATAAAGGTAAAATCAGAATGATACAAAAGAACGCTGATTAGTTGCTTCTCTGACTCCTTCTCTATTCCGCAGTTTTCCGCATCGTGTGATTTCACCCTAATGGCTCCTGCACACTGGACGCGGAAACGTTTACCGCACGGCAAAATGTGATGCGGTAACCAATGAACATGTTAGGAACTATAATCTTATTAGCCATTACACCATTTTCATTTAAAAAAAATGATGCATTTATCATATTAGATATGAGAAAAAGTTCGTGGCGTTTTTTCCATTAGATGGCATTAAAAAAACGCCACGAACTTTTTCCCATACCTAATATTTTGTAATTTTGGGCGACTTGAGCGCGCTCTGGATGCGATCTTACGTATTATATATCTGGGCAATCCTGGTAGCCACTTTGTCTTGGCACGATTTTCACGTTTTCCTGCGGCACGCTGGAATTTTGGCCACCGAACAATTATTGAGCCAATTTGATATCTGGACGTGGCTCGAGGTATAACTTAAATTTAACAGATTATTTTATGTCAAACTGATTCTTCCTTGATTTCTGCTAATCAACTATTAGCTAATCTGGCTAATATTACAAAAAATATAAGTCGTAAATGCATGCAAACTCACCGATCAATACTGCACATGATAGAATATATTGCGCATATATATCTCATCGAAATTTCGAGAAAAGCGATCTGTTGAGTCTAATATCGTCAATTTACTGTTTTAATTAGGAATGATACATGTGGCGAAAGTGTCTAATTCGAAGTGGTTTTCTAAAATCGCTAGCGATTTGGTAATCTGAATATACAGATGAATGGAGAATAGAAATTTAAACTTTTTTTTATATAACAATTTCAGATTTTATAATATTATTCGAGAAAATGAAGCATTTCATTTTAATTTTTCATTGCATCTACTAATATATATACGTATGTATATATTTAACCTTTAAGTAGATAGGTGGAGTAATTAGAGCATTCCAGATTTTATTTTTAGTTATATTTTTAGTAATAAATTTAGATTATAGTTAAATTTACATTATTTTTATCCTTATGAGATAGAGGAATGTAAAAATAATGAACTTAAAGATTTGTGGACAATATTTTTTTTTTTAGAAGATTTTTAAAATAATAGTGTAAGAAAAGTGTTTTGACTACCTTCTTAAAAGGTTAAATTATTCTAGAATTCAATATAATTTTATTATGATTATTTAACTATATAATTTTTATCTATTTAATTTATAACATACATCATGCATTATTTCATCTTAATTCAATCTTGGAAAGAGCTGTTTTACAAAGTTACAGTATTTGTGAAATAATTAATTTTTGCATCAATATAAAGGATATAAGTATTTGCTTATAAGACAAATTGTGGAAAATTGTGAAAACAAATAATCAAAGATTTTTATCCATCGGGTCATTCAGAGCAATTCTTTTGCAAGCTAAATATTAATTAAATATTTTAACAAAATTAATTGAATATAATTGAATTTTTAATGAAATAAATGATTTATTCTTAATAACTTATTGCTCCATTATTATTTTATCAGGCATTCATATGTTTGTATGGACTTAGTTGATATCTAGATTCTTCATTACAGGAAGATTTTATACATCAGAATGTCAACGTTCGTTGGGCTTATCAAAGAGATACCAGGCATCTCGGTGGATCGTTTTGATCGAGAAAACATGAATTCCTCTGTGTATTTCCTTAGCCATTGTCATATTGATCACATGTGTGGTTTGAACAATATGTTTTTTGATCATTTGAAACAGTATAATAAGTATCTTTATTGTAGTCGTATTACTAAAGTTTTCTTAGAAGATAAGTATTATGAAAACCTGCGTAATGTAGAAACTTATGTAAAAGATATCGAAGTCGATAAAAAAATTTGTATTGAATACAGAAGTAATTATAACAGCGAAGAGACTGATATTCTTTTTGTAACATTTACTTCTGCTGGACATTGTCCTGGCTCGGTGATGTTTGTTTTTGAGAAAATGAATAAATTAATATTATATACTGGAGATTTTAGAATCAATCCAAAAGATTATTATAAAATAAAATCACTGAATTATTGCAACAATTTTCCAAAAAAGTTTGATAATGTGTATTTAGATACAACATTTTTAGGTCATGATTTCACTTATCTCCCGACAAGAATAGAAAGTATAAATATAATGTGTAAAGTTGTAAAAAAATGGCTAGATGAAAGCCCAAGGAAAGTCGTTATTCTGGAATGTTCTGCTTTATATGGCTCTGAGTTTCTCTACATGGAACTGTCAAAATCTTTGAAAACACTCATTCATGTTAAGGAATATGTATACAACAGTTATATTCGTATCCCAGAGTTGGCATGTCACGTTACAAATAATCCATTGGATGCACGTATACATGCATGTATGAGTAAATCTACATGTATGAATCGCTCGGGTCTAAGATGTCGTACCAATGTCCTTCAACAGGACATATTAACTATTGTGCCATCAGTAAAAAAATGGAAGGGACGTGATACGAGTGTAATTGGAGAGTGGGATAAGTTTAGTGAGAAGACGTTTAATGTATGTTACTCCACGCATGCTTCTTTTGATGAACTTAAGGAATTTATACAATATTTTAAACCAAAAAACATACATCCATGTGTATGTCCAGAAAATGAACAAGACACAATAAATCGGTTACTAGATGAAATTAGAAGATAAGAAAAGGGCAATTGTATTTTTACATTATGAAAAAAAGTTGTTCTTAAGCACAAAGTTATGAATAACGTATTAAATATGTTAATAATGACGATTCTTAAAATTAAAAAGAAAATTAATAGATAATTTTTAATGTAATTTAATTAACACTTGAACCGCGGGTCTAAATTAATTCAATTATGATGCAAAGTAAATCTAGCTTTTTATGAGGAAGGGTTGTCATCATAAAAAAATAAAATTACTTGTAATTAATTATGAAAAGTCACAAAAATCTAAAACTTTACGTGCAAATTTAAATAAACAGAAACTATCAGATGAGTCAAAAGTGACACAGCCATGGTTTTAATGTTAATAATTATTAGTCTTATAATTACGTATTATTATATGACATATATTACTGTTATGCTTCAGATAAAAAATTGTACTTTTATATAATAAAATATAATGAATGTTATAATTCATGATATTTTTATTCTTAACTGATTCTTGAACACAATAAAGCTGTGATCAGAGAAATTGAATTTAGATTGGGATTTAATCAGTCAAAAAAAAAAGCTAATTTCAAGTTTAGTGAATTTTAAATTTAAATTAAATTTCGATCCAATCTTAATCTCAATTTTTAATCACGGTTTAAAAAAAACCTGAAAAATCATGTTTATGCATGTAAATTGAATCTTTTTTTATCCTGCTTCTCTTGTCTTATTTACAGAAATTCATAGCATTTTTACTTCATTCAAAGTAAAATACCGAAAAGATGACAACCGCTACAATAGCAACCGCTGCACTAGCTAAAGAAAAGGTATGGTTTGATAAGCCATCCTACGACAAAGCAGAACGGCAGTATTTTGAGAAAATGGCCAAGGTAAGGAATTGTTGTTGCTGCGATCATCCATTGCTCAATAAATAAAGAGAGTTGTCGGCAGGGAATGGGATAGAGTAAAAATGTTTAAACATATAGATCATTGGGTAAATTATTTGTCTTTAATAACCATGAATTTTAAATAACACCAAGATTTTTTTAAATCCATATCCTTTGAGAAAGTATAATACATTCATAATTTATCAAGTGAATTTACTAGTCCTAATCATAGCATCCATAGCTAGTGCCGCCTAGTGTCATTCTCCTATGTTTGTGTATGCATCATGTTTGTGTTACTGTATAACTTACTAACATTTCTAACACACAAATACGCGGGAATATCTGGTGATAACAAAATTAGCTTTGCTCTCTTTCTCTCTTCATACTTCATACAAGATATCTATAACATTTTTGTACAATGAGAAATGTAAAATTCTTTCTCAGTATAATCTCAAGTTTTTTTCTACATTTTTAAGGTGAACCGATAAAATAGTATTGTAATTTTTTGATATTGTAAGTCATGTTTTTTTCATATCTTTTGGTCTAAAATTCAAGCATTATGCAAATCTAATGCTTATATGCCAACATATTTAAACACTTTACATGATTATATAAACGTGTTTAATTATAATACATGTTAAGTAGCAGTTATACGTATCGGTTGCACAAAAGAAACGATTTTGTTTTTGCTTCTTGTGTTATTTGGAAAACGTTGACCTATACTTGCATAGCTTGGAACATATTTCAAGGTGGTGTCTCGTAAGATTGCGGGAGGCTGCACGCTTAAATCTGACAATTCTATAATTGACAAGTGCCAAGATCTAATCAATACTAATACATTGAAATCTAAGGCTGAAAAATCTAAAGACAACAAGTTAGCTCATGAGTCGAATGAAACGAATATGAAACGTTCCAAATGCCAAGGAAAGAATGCAAAAACCATCAATAAAGATATTGCGGACGTATGCAACATGCAGAATAAAGAAAACGCAAAAACATGTGAACAATTTGATAACATAAGGGATAACGCGAAGGAGAAGGAGAATGCTTCTCCGAGCGAGAAATCTAAAAAATATAATGCGAAAGAGGCTAAAGAGAAAAGGAACAAGGAAGATACGAGAAATAAAAATAGAGGAAATGGAGGAACTGATCTCGGGGAAAATAAAGAAACTGCAGTGCCATTCGCAAGGAATAAAGAACAATTGTTCGACCAGGTATATGCTCTAATGCAATCTGTGGGTGTCATTTACCCAATGATTACTGTTCAGTGTGTCTCGATACGACATAGACAAATTGTATTTTCAGTTGACTTTACTTTTTTAATTTTATTTCATATTATATTGTCATATATTGTCTATATTGTCATATAGAAAAGCGCGTCTATTACATTTTGCAATTAAAAGAATGGCATCCGTTTTTTTGTCCCATTTTGTTTTCATTTTGCACTGAGAGGTTTACTGTAATTACTTGTATTATTTCTGTCTGCTATAAATGCATGGCATATGCATGTATCGTCATTAATGATTTAATTATACATTTATAATTGTGAAAAAAGGATCTGTTATATTCGCGAAAGGTATAAAATCTATACATCAGCCTGATTTCGTTCATTCCTGGATATCGGCCTTTTCCAACCTTTTTTCATTATATATAGTCTTTGGAAGGAAGGAATTTGGCAGTAAAATGCCACGCTTGCCATGCATGTTGACGAATATACATATATCCACTAATATATGGGACCTACAATTTAACGCCGGATCCAATTGGCGGTTTAAAATCTACATATTTTGATTTAATAATAAAAAGTAATCACAAAGAATAAATTCTAATACTTTTGTTGATAAATTTAAATTAATAGATTAAAATTTTTTATTTAAAAATACTTCTAACATTATCAACTTCGAAATAACTTGCTTAATAGTATTTATATCATAACTCTTTATATCATATTATCATTAAAATATGTGTAAGATAATACTTTGGAAAATTTTTCTATTTTCTTTTTTGTGTAGACAATTTTTTTTGTATTTGTGTATGTTAGTGAATTTTTAATTGCATGCTTATTTAATTAATAATTCAACAAGTTTTCCATATTTCTTCCTTTAATAAAAATATATGTATAATAAAAACGTACTTACTTTAATGATTTGTAAATACTGTTTATTTTTGCCGCATTTTTATATTAAAAAATATATTATTTCACTTCTTAATACTTCTGCTATAATATGCGCAATGTCTATCTCCACATATGCTAGCTTAATAAATATCCAAAATTGTTCAATGTCAATTTTAAAATATTATATTTGTATATTTTTTGTAAAAGTAAATATGTGTGTATATAAATATATATGTCTTTTTTTGATAACATTAATTAATAACATTTAATTAACTTTTATTATCAAAGAATAATTATTTATGTCAATACTCTTAGAGATTATTATATTATAATTATTCTATTTTTTTTTTATAAAGAAAAAAGGAATATTTAAAGAAATATTTTAATATTTTATTTAAATACATGCATCTCTGTGTACATTAGGATCTTTTGTTTTATTAATATTATTAATATAAACTTTAGTGGAGATATGGCATGTAGTTTCGAATAATCAATCTGGGTGTGAGCTTACTTTTAATCTCGGTGGATACAGGCTCAACAGTCCACTTGTCCAATGCCTCCTGTTGGAAGTTTGGCCAATGAGGTTGCGAAGGCTCGGCAGCATATTAAACAGTCTTTACAGTGTGTGAGTACTGCACTCTCTTCGCTCACTCTTTATACAATGTAATTTTTCACAATCTGCTTACTAATTTAACATTTTCATATATTTATTTAAATCTGTTCTCACATCCTCTTTCATCGCTTCTTAGGCATTTTGAAATATAAAACTAATGTTGCGAATGAAAAATAAAATGAAAAGAATTTTACATTTGTAAATTAACTATTAACTATTATGTTTTTCACGTGAAAATGTTTATTGTATGTTGCTATTATATTAATATATATATATATATATTATTGTAATAACAATAAATGATTGAGATTAGTTTATTAAAACAGTAATATATTAATTATAAGAACATTAGTTTAACGAATGTTAAAATTTCTATGAATAAGACTGGATACAACAATCAAATTTTTATTTTTTATTTGATCTCACTAATTATATTACAGTAGGAAATATAATTTTTATAGTATCAAATCATATTTTTTTCATCACATATTTTTATCACATTTATTTTTCAGATGGATGATATTGCAGCACTTGCTCATACCGCAAATCAAGATATTACTCCTCGTATTGTCAAACTTGAAAAAGAAAATCAGGATCTGCGAAATAGTACGTATATTATTACAGTATTATGATATATGCAAGTATTAGTTTTTTTATTTCAAAAAATTCTTTATAATAACCATCAATAATTAATAATAATGTGATATTATATTATTAAGTATATAATTTACTTTTATTACAGTTATTATTTCTTTTTTATTTATAATTCAATTTAAATATTTTTATGAAATGTTGGGGAAGCCCAGGCAGCGCGGACGCATTAAGGTTGAGAAGAAAAAATGGCACAATTAAAATTGAGATTAGAAACCATTTTTATTCTTATAAATCTCTTAAAGGATTTTGAAATAGAATAAAAAAAAATTTAAAAACTTGGACATTAATATGTCGTTTTAATTAATAAAAATGTCAATTTAATAAAAAAGGGAAATCATCCGCTTTGCCCGACTCCCCTGGACAAGCGAATTTTCATTGTAATCATATACCGAGTAAAGAGGATGGCTTATCCGCATTGCCCCCCACCCGCTTTCCCCAAAGGATCTACCTGGCGCGAAAAGATTAGAATAAGTTGCAAGCATCAAGTGAAAAATTTTAACCTCGAATACATGTTTAAAGACAGAATTCTTATAAAAAATCATTTATACTGGTTAAGGAACAATTACAAATCGCAAAAAAAACACTCAATTTTCTATATATCTCTATTTAGAGATATATAGAAAGAGAGATTCTATTAGAGATTCTATTTAGAGATAGTGCTCAGATAAATAAGCAAAAATAAAAAAATATTCGCTTTATTCAGCGTCTATTTTGCCTGGGCTTCTCCTACATATGTAGTATGTACAGCCGGCCTCAGAAAGATTGCAACACTTTTTTTCGATGAGTTTCAGACTGCAGCTTGCTCACCGATCGATTGGTTCTTATATGGATCCGCAAATAAGAATTAATCGCTCGGTGAGTGACTGCATTCCGAAACCTATCGAAAAAAAAACTGTTGCAACCTTTCTGTGACCGACACACTGTGTCATACTGTACACGACATACTGTACACATACACACGACACTCGCGCGTGCACGCGCCAGCAAATAAAATTAATTATCACCATAATTTCTTTTATTATGTTATGTAATTATATATTGCACCTAAAATAATTTTAGCACAAATTAATTATATATAATATCTGAGTCTAAATTATTATTATATATACTTTTTTAATTATCATTTTAAAACATTATATAAATATAAAAATATGTACAAAGATAATATGAGGTAAGACAATGTAAAAAAATTGTATCAACTGTAACGTTTTCTTCATTGTATCGATAGACAATCTTAATGCTGGCAAGTACAATTAAAAGAATATGTATGATTTGAAAATCTTTCTGAATAGTCATTCAGGACCTGAAGAGTACTGTTGAAAAGTTGACGCATCAAGTGAAAATTGTTGGAACTTTGGAACATCGTGTGGAGAGTCTTGAAGCACGTATACCTTACATAGCAATTTGTCCTGCGAAATCCGAGGAACCAGAGCAGAAGCAGAACAAAAAAAAAGATGACAATGAAGATATTGATCTATTTGATTCTGATTCAGAGGCAAGTGAGCAAAGACTGTAGAAATGATATTAATTGGTCTCTTTGTATAAGACGAATGTTTAAGTTTAATTTTTAATATGACACAGAAATAACTAAACATAACACACTAATATTCCTAAATAAATACAAATAAAAAATAAATAAATTACGATATGCAATTTTATATTTATGTAAAATTATATAATATTTATTATTTGGCATACACCAGATATTCCCATAGTACTGATTCATCCAATATTAGCACTTTTTTCACATTCATATAAATTCAGTATGTAATAATATCTCTTTCGCGAATTATAAAATCTGTCTATTTTCATCCTATGATGAAAATTCTTACTGTATTTGATTCGATAGGGAGACGATTTAGAGGCTGCCAAGATTAGGGAAGAACGAATTGCTGCATATACTGCTAAGAAGTCTAAAAGTATGTAAGGGAATTCAGAGTTATCCATATTATATTATCATTAATCGACTTGTATCTTGTAGAACCAGCCTTAATAGCTAAATCAAATATCGTCCTGGATGTCAAACCATGGGACGACGAGACAAACATGCAAGACATGGAAAAAGAAGTGCGGAAGATCGAGATTGATGGTCTTCTTTGGGGTGCTTGTAAGTTTTTATAATATCTTTTGGTTTTTAATATCGTAGCGAGCTCTAAGATTTAACCTTTTGTAGCTAAACTCATGCCGCTTGCCTTTGGAATTCACAAACTACAGATTTCGTGCGTAGTAGAAGACGACAAAGTGTCAGTAGATTGGTTAATGGAAAAGATTCAAAATATCGAAGAATATGTACAAAGCGTTGATATTGCGGCTTTCAATAAGGTGTAAAGAAACTAGAGCTAAACTACAAAAAATGTGTAGTCAAAAATAAGCATCGGTCTATGTGCCATTTCTGCATTCCATTAACAGTATCTATAATCGAAAATTGTTCACATACTCATTTTGTCGTATTATTAAATCAAAAGACAAAGATAAAATTGTTCGATGTTATTATTACTGTCTAAAACTTTGAAAAATATAAAAAGCAAATTTAACAATTCAAATTTAGTGGATTTAGATAAATTAAAGATATTTATTGCTAATCTTTATGCTGTTGTAATTAGAGTTCTCTATCTTTCATTTATATATATATATATATATATATATATATTTTTTTTTATTAATTACAAATTGTTTCCGTTAAAAGTGAAGTTACCTTTTATTATTTTATGTTCTCATATTACCTTAAATAAAAACATTTGTGGCCAATGCAATACGTGTATTTAGTGATTTCTGATTTATAAGAAACAATACCTACTATTCCTAGATCCATTCATCCACAGTTATTTAATATTAACATAGCTGAATCATATATATATATATATATATATATATATGTATGTATATCTAAAATTTTTTTAATAAAGCAGCATCATATTTATTTCTAATCGTGTGTTACTGACGTTCTCTTTTATTACTGATAAGGACTAAATTGAGATATTGTTGCATAATGTATCATTCTAATAGAATGATATCACAAGCGTTAATAAAAGTAAAATACGAATTATAAAGACAAAACGTTCGTGCATTGAATTTTTTTTGCTAACGTAGCAACACTAGATTTTTACACTGATATGATGTGTAGTAGGAAGTGAACACGTTCAATATAATTTTAGACACTAACATTTCCTCATGCAGGTTTTTGTTTTAATAATTGTTGATTTTTTATACCATCGAAATGAAGCGTGATGTTTCGACAAAACAAAAAACTGAATTTCTTGTAAAACTGGGGAAGTATGGGACAGAAATTTATAATCAAACCGTTTGTAGCATTTCATAAATTCCTGGTCCATTCTTCTTAAATTTCATAAGAAATCTGATTTTCTGTTTTTATCAAAATATTATGCTCCATTTCGATGGTGAACAAAACCTGCTCTCACAATTATTGACACAAAATCCAGCATGTGCAAATGATAGTAACCAAAATTGTACTGAAGGTGTTATTAGATTTTTTACTACATGCCACAACATTATAAAAATCTAGTGCTGCTTAGCAAAAAAATTAGCAAAACGAATGTTTTGTCTACGTATTTTATTTTTATCAATGCTTGTGCGATATATCATTTAATTAGAATGACATTATGCAACAATATCTAAATTTAGTTTTTATCAGTAATGAAAGAGAATATCAGGATGGATAAACACGATCATAAAAAAAACATGATGTTGCTTTAAATTTAAAAAATTTTCCTCCATTAGACTTTACTATGAAACTTATAATGTTGCTACGTTAATAGAAAAAAATTCGTTATATGAATTTTTTGTCCAATTTTTTATTCATTATACGAATTTTATCCAAATTTTATTTAAATCTCGATTTGATTTTATATTGAAACAATTTTTATTATAGAAATTAAACAATTAATAATATTAATAATAATATTAATTAATATTATGATATAAAAAAATAGACTGATTCTTTATCAAAAATAGATTGAATGCTATTAAAAATAAAAAAAGGCAATTTTCATTATAAATTGTTGTGTAAAAAAGAAAAATTTTCTATGTTATATCTCTTAACTTTCATACGATTTTTTTCCAATCTTAGTATTTTTCAAAAATATTTGTTTAATTTATCGACTCATTTTTGCGCATTTTAATTGTCCTCTTAATATATATTTTTTAATTATTTTAGAATTCTTTTAATGATATGTAAAGGTAAATTTTAAAGAAAGAAGTAACAAAATTTTACAAAATATGTAAATGTATGTATATGTTTGATTTATTTATTGTTCAATAAAACTGCGTCAATTTTAGTTTTCTTTTTTCTGCTATATGAAATATTGCGTAACCATTCGCGGAAAAGATTCTCATTTGCCTTGTTTGTATAAAAGGTGACGAAATTATTAGAATAAGGTATCTGAGCTGAATAAAGCCCACCTAATTAATTTTTCTTTAAATTTTATTTATAGGAATATTGGAATAAACTAAGTGAGAATTAAATCTTTATTTCATTCACTCACAAAAATAAAATATATTGTTAATATAGAATATTTATAAATGAATGAAAAAAAACTTTTAAAACATTGGGCCTTATTACATGCATATGAATATAAAATAAGACCCAAATAAAAAATAACAAAGATAATTATCTTTTAAAATGAGTTTTAAAATGATTATTAAGCATAAAAAGAAAATTCCTTATGATTTACTCTATTCTCAAACATTACAATTATATAATATAATTATTATATTATATAATTTATTTTGTCTGCAATTAACTCTTTAATCTTTGGAAATCTCTAGCAATTTGAATGCAATTTGAGCTTCTTAAAAGAAGCAGCATTGAAAATTCTGCATAAACCTCACAAATAACAATAGTCATAATAATAATAATTACATTAGTGGATTTTATTTAATGAGTACATTACTTAAAAAAAATACTTATACTTACTTTGAAAAAATTGATTTATTTGTTATTTTCCATAGCTAGGAAGTTGAATATAATATTATAATGTATTATAATGAACTATGAAACAATGTATACTGGTAAACTTTGCAACAAATTTGTTATAAAAATGGCTCATATATATATATATGTGTGTGTATGTGTGTGTGTGTGTGTGTACACACACACACACACACACACACAAGTTTTTGTTGTGTTAAAGTGTGTTGCTATTGACTCCAATTCTTCAATTTCTTTTTATATACTTTCTATGACACATCTTTTAGAGTTTTCAGCATATACTTTAGGCGTGTAAAGCATGTTTTAAAATAATAAATGTAAAAATGGGTTTTATTTAATACTGAGCTTTATTCAACTCACAAGGGAAGTATGCTCATATGTGAAAGTAATTATCATCGACAATAAAATACATAAATCAACGAATAAAGAAATTGACATGATTGATATTTGTAACATTATTTGTAACAAATTATAAATAATGTTAAGAGTTATAATAATTTTTATTATTTCTCCTTAAAGTGAATAAAACTTTTTTATTCATCTTTGTACATTACTTCCTTATAATATCTATTAAGATTATTCTCTTAAAGTATTTTCAGTTTTATGCTTTAATATCTTATTTATTTGTCGTTTATGTAATAATTTCAAAACATATATATTAAATTAATTAATAATGAAATAATTTGTAAATGTTTATACACAATAAATTTATATTTTGTATCGTTTACTCATTACAATAATGATATTCGATGAAAAAAATATTTTAAACATAATGACTTCTTGCATTACGAACTTTTTATTACAGCTATATTATTGCAACCTTCGATATCACATTGTTAAACTTTTGTCAAAACTAAATTCTACTGGATTTTACTGGATTTTCAAATTCTTTCGTTTGTATAACGACTTTTAAACCACCAATATTTAAATAAATTGTGATATTGCGAGAATGATTATGTATCAGAGATTAATATAATAATATATAATATTATTATATAATTTTATTATATTATTTTGTTCATGTAAATTTATATTACTTTCCAATAATAAAATATCTGAAAATCTTTTAGCAAAATTTTTCTAAATTCTAAATCCGTAAACATCTAATAGTTGTATTTTCTCTGTTGTGTCTTTCGATATAATCCTAGTATATTTTCCTGCAGGTGTTAAATCTGAAATAATATTGAGATAATCCAGTAATCCATAAATCGATAAGAAGAATGCTTATTAGAACTAATATTTGTAAAATAAGCTTCTTCTAATCACATTTTAAAATGGTCTGTAAGAAATATAAATATTAAATTAATAACTATTTTATAACTGTTATAAGATTCTTAAATAAAATATAAAATATATCACAGAAATAAGACTTATAATTTCATTACATTATTTCGTTTATGCAAATTTATATTTATTTTTTAATAATAAAACAGTATCTGAAAATGTATTGTAAAAGGAAATTTATTTAATTATCTGAAATCATTTTATCAGATTTCGATGCTTTTACAATAACATTTATTGGTGTAAATAAGATTTCTTGTACTTTTGATCCAAATATACCATTAGTTTCTTTCAATAGACTAAATAAAGCAAATTTCTATTACACGATATTATTGGTTGTATGGTGTATGAGTATGTTATGTTGTTGATGATATAGATTGCACAATACACTCTACTTTCTTTATTTCTTCATTAGACAATGAATCCAGAATGAATTTCCAATTGAAAATCACTTTGATCAGAATTAAAAACATTTTCAGATCCGAAATGTTCGATAAGTGGTTTCACTGTTTTTAGAAAATTATTAGCTGTATTTTGCTCAACGGAACTCAACGGAATCTTCTATTGTTCTTTTAGTTACAAATTTGGTAATTTTTCTCGAAACAATTCGGTGAGATTTCTTAAATTTTGATACTCAACCATGAGATGTTTTAAATATAGAGTTTAAATTTCCTATTTCTTCTTGAGCTTATAAAGCTCATTTTTATAGATCGATATCATGAACTATGAATTCTGATTCAACAATTGCAGTAAATTTATTATGTGTAAATTTGGAGATGTAAGATAATTTTTCTATACGATTTCCACTTAAATGTAATTGTTCTTCCCATCGTCTTAATTAATGTTCAGATCAAAACTTTTCTAAATTTATTTTGCACTGATTTTAGCGGTTCCTTTTGTTTTTATTTTTTTCATTAATGTCCCAATTCCTAATACTCAACAGCTCATCTTTTATAAGAACTGTCAAAATCTGCGTCATTATTTGAACATTGAGAATGAGAATTTAAATTATCTTCACTCCATGCTTTTTTATCATCTTCAATTATTTCAAAATTATGTAGTTTATAAGGTTCTTGATAATCGAGATAGGTTTCTTCTATTACTTCCAATCCATTATAGTGAAAAATGCTATCTAGCAATAATTTTTGTATATTTTCTTTTAATTCTATTTCTTCAGTTACTGGTGTTTCTGTTAGATATATTGAACTTATATATACAGATGCTAATAAAAGTCTAATAACATTAAGCAGATTGATAAGCATTTCCAAAGATTAAACTTGACTTTGAATCATAATGTAAAAACAATTTAACAAATTGTACAGATATGATTATGATAAACTGCACTGACTAAATATAAAATTGCTACATGAATATTCTTATATTGTCCATTTATACTTATCTTGAATGTACATGTAATTTTATATCATATGTTATAATTTATTTTGAACACGTTGTATTTATCTTATAATCGAAAGTGCATTGAATTGTTAGAAAATAAACTTATTGCGAAAAATATTGCCTCGCACGGAATGCAAGAGATCCAGATTCGAAGCAGCATTTTTCGCAATAAGTTTATTACAGTTTTTTAAGATTAAATTTGAGAAATTTGGGGGGATTATTAATATTTCAGATTGAATATTTCAGATTGCGTTGAAAGTTCAATTATCGGCAATTATAATTTTTGAAATTATATATTCATTTAAATGAATATATATACATATAATAGTTCAACATCTTAACATTTAGACTGCAGTGGCGCTTCGTATTTAGTATATATATATATATATATATATATATATATATATATATAATATATTATATATATATATATATATCTAAACACACACACACACCCACACACACACAAACATATATATATATATATATATATATA
>Ga0157364_1000681_pt1 | contig 25103 bp, 7 predicted proteins | sample AttsexASBM2_FD_111476 | JGI IMG/M metagenome (GOLD analysis project Ga0157364, IMG submission 111476) | Fungus gardens microbial communities from leaf cutter ant in Ribeirão Preto, State of São Paulo, Brazil - Atta sexdens ASBM2 | ecosystem: Host-associated > Fungi > Mycelium > Unclassified ...
CACACACACACACACACACACACACACACACACACACACACACACACACACACACACACACACACACACATACACACACACACACACACACACACACACACCATACCATAATTTTTAACTGTACATTTGGTATACAAACTTATATGAAACAGATATGGAACACGTTCTGCATACAATAGTAAAAGTATCTGGAAAAATATGTCACGGAATTAAGAAGCAATATAATTCCAAATTTATATTATACAATTCTAATGAAAAAATGACTTCTATAAAATAAATGTCATTTAATATATATTATATTTTTTTTATATATTCTGTATTAATTTAACAAAATAATATATTTCATTATGGACAGATTTCTAATAGCAAGGCTTACGACTGGTGTTTGCTACCTTATATATGTATTTTTCTAAGAGGAAATATATTTGATCAGTGTTGTTTTAAAATGAAGAAAGACAGAGGGATATTGTATCCTCAACATGTAAGACATCCTTAATGATTGCCAGGTTGTATTCAATCCTTCGCCTTGTAATTAGGAGATTACGAAATTATTACTTTGAGAATATATCGAAGTGTGGCTAAGCCGGGATATAGGTATGAGTACGCCTGCGAGCGTGCAAAAAGAGAGACATACATTCCGTTACATTCGACATGCGATAAACTATGTGATCCACCGAAGCATTATCGAAGATGGCACGCGCATATCTAAACGCGAGAGAGTGATGGCTGCGCAAACACTTTGATATCACGATTTCAGCGATTTAGAAACGATTCGTTACGGCTATGCGATCATTGGCCGCCTCTCGTATTATTAGGAAAATTCCGATTACCCGATTCACATAATTACTGCCTTTATCACTTGTATCGCGATGATGAGAAAATTAGAAAATCTCAGGGATCTCCTATTCGTATCCACAAAGCGTGTGACGCGATTTGTCTTATTTTTCATAAGTACGTGCGACAATCAAAAAAAGATTTAGAAAGTAAATGCCACTCGAGCATGCAAATTATAACAAAACGTTTAGAAACGTTTCCAAGTTGTAATGAAACATTTAAAGTGCTACTTAAAGATATGAATTTACATATATCAGCTATAACGACTTAATGACTTAATTTCTATTTATTCCTTTAGAAAAGGAATAAATAGAAATTCGGCCGTGGAAACTGTTTTTGCTGGCGAATAAATTTCTGTTCTTTAGAAATTATTCAAGGTGGGATGTTGTTCAGGACGTGCGCCAAGTAATTCTGATTTTCCACTTGAATACGTTGAAACTTTAGCCTGCGACTGGCAATGAGCTTATGACGAATAGTGATATTCGCCGGTAGTGTTCACGCAAGTTGCAAACTGATAAAAACATGAAATGTGTATCTTGCATTAGGATCGGCCAGATTAAGTGGATTCTAGTTTCCGCTTCTTTCCATGTTTCGCTAACCTTGTGGCTAATGAAGTTTGAAAGCCGCGAAACACGAACGTATGCGTATGCAAATAGGGTTTATTTATGAGTCTGAATATTCCTGCATTCTATAACAAATCAAAGGCTTTCTGAAAATCCAAGCATGCATAAATTGGAATCATGTAGCATCCGCATTCGAGGAAAGTTTTACTACAGCTTGTTTGTAAAGGTTCTGGATTTGCTATCTAACGGAGAAGATAAGAATTCAAGAAATCCTGTTCCTTGTTCATCATTCTTCAAAACGTTATTAAGAAGTTTTTGCCTATCTTTGACTTTTTGGAGTGTGCAGTAGTTTACGATTCTGTAATCGCGCATAGTTTCTCTTATATATAAATAAATTATTACAACCTATGTCAGAATCTGACCCTTTGAGGTACTTATCTTTTTAAGCACTTCTTTTAATAATACTTTTTTGGATAATTATGTCTGTAGTTTCATTTATTAATTATTTATTAATTATTCTTCGTTTCAATTAGGCATTAATGTTTCATATTAAGTAAACAGAATAACAGGCATACTCGTATTTCGAAACGAAGGTGTGGTCGAAATATGGGTTAATATATTTAAAAAAAAAACCGCAAATTTGCAAACAGAACATTATTCAAGAAATTAATATTGTAATTTATCGCGTAATCCACGGCAGCCATGTAAATCTGTTTGTCGTAAAACTTACTGTGTTACGGATATGTGCGCTCGGCGAACTTTGCTTTCCCTCAAAAAATCGCCGCGAAATCATACCTCTCGCCATTTAATACGGTGATGCACGCGAGACGGCGGAGCATTATAATTTTCGATACTCGATAATCACGGCCCGGCCCTCGTTTTAGGTGCTCTTTAGGCCGCGGCCTGGGCACGCAGGCAATTACGCGGTAATCGTAGATATCGCGCACGCAGACTGAATTCAGGGTACGACCCAGATCTCAAGAGAAGAGGAGGTTGTCCGATGTCGATGTGCTGCATCGCGCGGCACAGGATAAGATTTCGCCGAGGCCAATCGATAATGCCTTCTCGAGTGATCGATGCACCTCACCCGATTATCGACATGCGTTATTAACCGCCGTGCAGATTTTCCATGGGACTAATTGTGATGCACGCGGTCCCCGAAACGAGGACTGTCTGTGTCATTGGCGCCGTACGAATGGCCACACTAATTGTAAGAAAGCCACAAGCCATAGCAATTGATTTGTTCTCGAAATGGAGATAGGAACTTCTCAAAGGAACAGGCTGTTGCCAGGCTGCATTTATTGAATTAATTGAACACGCACGATTCTAGATTTTACCAACTTCTGTGATTTATTCATTCTCTGCTACCGCGAATTTACGCTAATTACCACTCTAATTACTGAGAGCGATACATATTCATGTGGTTGCATAAATTGTATTATGCTTTTTGTCTAATTGTTTATTTTTCATTAGAAACACTAATTATTTTAATTAATTATTGTGAATTACATTATAAAAGCTAATATATGTAATATATGTAAGATAGTATGTAAGATAGTATATTGATGAAAATTATCTTCTAGCAAGAGCAATGGACTTATCACAAAATACAAAGAGACAAATGCGTTCATTAGTCAAAATAAATATCTCGCAGATGTTTACAACTAATTTCTTTGCGAAGATCCACGTTCTTAGCTTCTAATCTCCTAGGCAATATGATATTGATGATGTTTCATTAATCAGTGACATATATCTGATTTTAATTTTAAAAATTTGCAGCTTTGAAACACTATTTGTACAGAGAGTCGCGTGATAATAAATGCACTTCGCGGATTTGTCAGAGAGGAATGCAAACGGTAATCGCAATCGCAGATTAGATCCAACAAGTATGTCCAATCAATATTTCTCTCATTTAGATACTCCTTCCTAGTAATCAATGCGCTTCTGATGATCATTGCCGACTAACGTTTTGTACGATTTATTAATTCACCATGAATTTTCTATGGTGCTAATCACGTTTATTATCAACCCAAAGCCGCTATCTACAGATTATATATATTTGAAACAGTAATTCAATAATTAGATTTACACAAAAATATGAAATTAATTTCTTATGTTAAATGTCGATTCGATATGTAATTTTTTCTAATCTAAACGTAATCTAAATTGAGAATCGTTTTAAGTCCTACAAAATAATCTGTAGATACTAATAATAAAGTTTAAACTGTTTGAGAAAAGTTATTCAAATTATTCGAACTATGTGATCAAAATAATCCATTAACTTAGATCATGATCAGATTTACTCATAACAGCTGTGTATATATTACGCGTTTCATGTTACATTACTGTGTCCATGTTTAATAAACGACAGTGGAATACAATACACGAATTGATCTGTTTTGTAAGCGCTTTATGTGATTCTAAAACATCAACATTTCGCGCCACTCTTGTGCGAGAAAGTAGTAAATGCACTCATGGGTAAGCCGTTCGACGGCAAGGAATGCATGCAAGTAGTAACTGCCGCTGCATATTCGACCGGTTGTTATGAGAAATGTCCACATGGACGTAAGTAATGTTTGACCAGCAGCCACATGGTAACTAATGCCCTAATGCTTCCAAGACTCAATCGGAAATAATCAGAGAGGATCGTAAATATCAATATTCGAGTAGCTGAGAGAGAAAGAGAGAGAAAGAGAGATAGAGAACTAACTCTCGACTTTACCGTTGACTTCTTTATTATTCGCAAACAAGATCTACGAGTTAAGAAAAATGATATTTAGCTGCTCCCTATAATAAGTTCGCGAATATTAATCATACAGTGGCTGTTAAATTCTAAAAAAAAAAAACTTGCATTTCTAAATGTGGAGAAATTATAATTTTTTTTTTATTAATGGAACCCTTAAATTGGTGAGACATTTAGTTATACAGATTTTTGATCATCTATTGATTAACTAATGGCTATATCAGATATTTTAATATCTGTACTTGATTAAGCACGTATCTCTTTATCGAATTATTTGCTCACATTGCTCGATGTTGCGCTCGTAAACAAGGATTCGAATAATCTTGTATCAAACCATCTCCGATCGGCATATAACCGGGAGGTACTCTTGATCGCTTCTGCAAACGTAAATACGCCCACCCGCCGAAGACCCGTTATCGACCGCTCTTATCACACCGATCTGTGTTCGTGGAACGAGTCGCTTCTCGAAACCTGGTCTGTGCACTGATCTTATTTTCTAGGGAAACTGGCATCGAACGCGGAGAAAAGATTCGCACGATTGGTACGATAGATCGGAACAAATTCCTCGGATCAGTGCGTGACTTTTATATACAATAAAAGAAACGTGTTAATAAATTGTACGTCTACAACTTTTGGAAATCGTTTTGTTGCAATATGTCTCATAATTATTTGAACAATACATTATTTTTGAGATTTTGTTTCAAAATTATAAAAAGTATTAGAAGCAGAATTTTAAGGTTCAGATTTCATTTGCTTTTAGATTAGAAATTTAATAAATCATGATATCAGAAAATATTTAAAAAATGTAATTATAATTAGAATAGATTAAGAATTTTTTTAGAATTTTTTTAGAATAGATTAAGAATTTCTTGATATAAACAATAAACTTTGAAATTAAAACAGTGTAAACAGTATACTTTATATAGTATTTAGACATTGTTTATATTAAAAAGTAAGACAGATAAATTTTTATGATTTCTTCCTTTTCCATAATAATTACACGAAATATTAATTATTATGGAAAAGGAAGAAATCATAAAATTTTTATTAGATGTTTTTTAGTACATGTCGTTTATAGCGCAATATGTATAGTTTAATAAAACAGAATATGCAAACGAAGCTGCGATCGGTTGGTCCGTTTCTGCTCGTAAATAGTAATGGGCATCTGTTGGTGTGGGGGCGTGAGATTCACCATGGAGATCTTGCATCGTCAATGTATTAGAGAGTAATGTTAGTGGACGCGTGAGTGAGGAACGTAAAAAACAAATATAGAAACATTTGATAAATATTCATGCAATAGGAAATGCATAATTGAAAAATTAATAAGGTTAAATAGTTAACCTTGAACATTTTTTATATAATCTGAAAGATCAAACAATAAATATGATTTATCTAATTTTGATCTATCTAATAAGCCGAAGAGATTTTTCTAATATTACGTATTAGATAAGATTACTTTTTCCGATTTTACAGAGAAGTAAATTAAATTTATTATAACATGTCAATTAATTCTATTTTAACTATCTATTATTATACATTTAACTTGAAAAATTTGGTTGGTATATTTATATGTCGTTATAAAAGCGTGTTACTTCATGAAACTAGTCAGTAATAAATTCTGCAGTATTGTAACGCAATGAAAATTATTTTTTCGCATATGGAAGCATTTATTTCTTCTTCGTGGCATTGTATAATAGCGTGAGAGTAACTAGGCACATAAATCCATGTTACTCTGTAAAATAGGCGGATGCCACGATGATTCGGCTTTCTCGAATCGCATTAGGCCCGATGCGTCAGCGCACGTGCATCACGCTGCATCACGCAGTGCAACTGCATCCTTCTCGGCGGACGTGCAATCGACCGCGCGAGCTCGATCGTGTACATATGTACGTACGTATCCGCGGTGTACTTGGACCGCACGTGATTATGGTTATCACGTCGACGATTGGATCAAGTGCATTAGCCACGCACGAATCGACTATACATGCCGCACACACATTCTGTATCACCCCGACCCTGGCTCGGTCATGCCGGCAGAATACTTTAGGATGAGATCGAGAGACGAGGGCGTGATCCTGCGATCTTTACGGCCGATGCAACCGCATTCGTGCGATCGAGAGTCAAGGTCATGGTTGTAAAGTTTGTATTTACTTCGTAACGCTTCAGCATTACCGGTTTCGCGAGTCCTCACTCGCAAGCTTGCTCAACGGAATCTCTACAAATGTTGACAAGCAGGGTTCAACAGCGGTGTGAATCACTGTTTTTCGAAGGAATTGGGTATATACGTAAGATAAAGTAATTTTTATATTAACGATTCACACGATCGCTCGACCCGTTACTTCTTGAAACTTACTTTGTAAATGGCTGAATACACAAAAGATACGTAAAGAAAATATATGACAAATGCAGTATATGAAAATACAAGATTTATAACGATCGCGAAGATATTTTCTGTCATCTGATTGAAATATCCTCCATGAGATTTTGTAAACAACGTCTGTCTGTAAATTTCGATGTTAGGTCCATTCAGTAGCATGTTTCTAACGGAGATCTATTCCGTCACTTACTAATTGACTGGCCGGTCTCTCCCATGGCTTCTCAATAACGGTCATGATGAAAAGATAATGTCGGGGTGCGACGTTAACGTTATCTTAGCGTTGCGATATGTGCATCGGGTGTATACAGGCGAGCGCACGACACGAGGTTCGGGTTAGGAAGGAGGTCAAGGATCGAATTGTGTATATATATATGTTCCCGCACTCGGCTAGAACACCTGGAGCATGTATCGCGTATGATCGACGACTGGTTTGCAGAAGTCGATGGCCCGTCGAAAGGTGAAAGATTCAAGGTTAATAGAGGTGGAGATTTTTTCCCGTGTTACCACGGATATTTTTCTAAACAAGAATGACATGTCTTGATCCTTATGCGTCAATTCAACTTTCCAAATAGTAATACGATCTAGAAATTTTGAAGAAATAGTACTTTCAGAATATTAGGTGACATCTTGAATTATTGGACAAATTTTCTCACTTACGACACTACAAATTTTTGTTTATTTGATTTGCAGATATTTACTTATGAATTTAAATTTCAATGAATCATACTCAATATTTATTTTTTCTTTAAAATATTTACATCTGGTATTAATATTAATTTTGCATAATTTTCTAAATTTTACAGTTTCAATAAAAATGAAGATAAATAATGCAAAGTCAGTGATTAATTAATGAATAATCTCATCTGGCGAAAGTGAATATTCGTCACGCGGATAACTGTACGACGTGCAGTTGAAGTCGAAAGAACGTTAGTCAAGCCATTAATTTGTCGCGGCGAAGTTACGATCGCGGAACTTCCTCGATGGGCTTACATTGCGAGAAACTTACGGTGCTACTTGCCGCGGCGAATGTATAATCGCCGATTACCCTAACAAGTACGTGGTGGTGCATTGAGGCGACTAATTAAGCGATTATAGCATCTTGGGCGAGCTAACGAGTGTTAATCCACAGGCGAGTCGTGCCTGTGGGAGCTCAGAGGGTCAACTTTACTGCACGCCTAGCCGAGCACGACGATGAGTTTTCTCTCTTATCAATATGCTTGTAGAAAATCCCATATCGAGCGTGCTGAAGATACTGCATTTCTCTCGATCATGTAATCGTTGTACTCACAATACGCAATTTCGCTCTCCTCTTGTTTCCGAGAAACGTTTCATATAACTTAGCTTTTATGGGATAATATAACTAACGGTTTCATAGATGCGTAAAGAAGAAAGAAAAAAAATACAGGCAAGAAAGGAAAGATTATTTCAATCCTTTTCACACCTTTGCAGCTTTCTCTTCAATATTTGCCGATAATAAGAGCCAACATTAAATTATATTAGAAAACGTGTGATATGTATGTTGTTAAAAAAATATATGTCGTCTTTCTCGACATTATTTCTTGATGGAATCGTTTTCCTGTCCCATATATTCTCGAACTTTATTGTTCGAATCCCAGCTGAGATAATATTTTTCGCAATAAATTGTTCGCTGATTTAATATTCTTATTAACATCGGATTATTAATATTTTTATAAAAATGCTTATTCACATTAAAAATTAAGTTGTTTGTCAATTTAATTTGTGATATTACTATTCTGATTCTGTTTATGATTGCGTTTCAAGAACAAAAAAAGATTTCGACGCATGATTTGCAATAATCATAAGTTATATAATTTTACATGGAAGAAATATTGAAACGCGTCATATAATTTTAAGCAATCATCAGCATAATAAACCGAAAATTATTATTTTCAGAGAATTCCTCGATAATCTAATTAAACACTCATCTGTCTATTGGATACATCGAGTATCAATCTGCGATTAAATCGCGAGTGTATTACAGACCCGCAATTCCGGCCAGTCCGCAATATCCGTCGCAGCAAAATTGAAGATAATAATTTATGAAGTGAATTACGCATTACGGCCAGGCGTTGTCCGTCTCACGATCGGTACATCGACGTTTTCATTTTAATAGAAATTGATTGGCGAAGAGAGCCGCGAGAACAAGTAGGAAGTTAAAGAGATGAAAGAGAGAGGCAGGGTGGAAGGCCGGGCCGGGGGGGGGAGGGGGTAGGGGGAGGGCAAATGCGGCCATGTAATTAGAAATCATGGGGATTTACGGGGCATCATGCAATAAATCCAAAAAGTAACGGCTAATGGCACGCATATTGACGTATCCATCTGGCTATCGTTCATCTTTCTCACGAGTCCCACACCATGCGCACGCCCCGTATACGCGACGCGCGCCTCGCGGCTACTCCGCGCGAGCGGCTCGCTCTCGCTCGCGCGGAGAGGACGAGACGAAAGAATCGACGCCTCCAGAGTGAACTACGGGGCTTTCTTCTGAGGAACGAGGGGTGGGAGAGGAGACGTCGCGCCGACCATAAGCACGCTTGATTTACGTTAAAAGCCGAGCTGGATCCGCGTTGAGTCTTTATCGGGTAGGAGTGAGACGATGATGATGAACGATCGGCGATTTGTAGAGGCGATCGGCGAATGCGCGCATATGCGAAACGGATATATGTATGCGCCCGAGCGAATCTGCTGATCATCTGCAACCCGTGGCCGATATTCCGAGTGCACAAAACGTAGCTTTGAGAAGATCGCTTTATGTCGGTAGAAAAATGGCAATCACACAATCGTCTTTCAGATCAGTTCGTTACGTGCGATATACAATCGTGTCAATTATCGTTCTTTGATAACGCCTTTATATGTTATAAATTTTTTATCTTTCTATAAATTTTCATTATTTATCACATTAGAAATGAAATTTCCAATTTTTATTATAAAACCGAAATTAATTTAAGATTATCTAAAAAGACAGATTATGTAATAAAAATTAAGATTGACAAAAAAATTAATAGAGATTTTATTATTTGTTCAGATACATTTAAAAATTACAGCTCTTTAATTTTCAGCATTAAATAGTATTTATTGAAAAGCGAATTTCAATTGAATATATTTATATATTCTATCATATTCTACCGTTCTATGTACTATCGAATTCTGTCCTATTAATGTCACTATCTATAACTGTAATGCTGAACATGTTGCACTGCGAGGCGGTAATTCTCCAGCGAGCAGGTAGTCCGGATTAACATCTTCATTCCGAGGGAAATCCCTCGCTTGCGCATGGTGCACTGGTAATCGATCGGTTATGGTAATTCGAGCGCGATCATTAAAAAAGCTGCGCGCCCACTGTTGGTGGTTGTGGTACTCGACGCAGTCACTACGCACTAGCGGCGATAAGTGGCCGCAATGCGTGCAGTTCGATTAACGCAACAACGAGTGCGTGAGCGGTCGTTCGTTGTGCATGAAAAGGGAGAAACCCACCCACGCGATCTATTTGCGATCACAGAGGCGATACACCGATTCGAGAAATCTATTTTGACGTATTTGTAGAACGATCAACATCCGTTAGCGTTGTAGTTGAACCGTAATCTGTATTATTATAGTATTTAAATTATTAAAACGTCAGAAATGAATCTCTGCTATTACACATATTGTGAAGTACTGTTTATTTACAGTTAAGTTTAATGTAACTACATATTATTTTTTATCAACGGTTTATTTCTTCTAATATTAATAATAAAGCAAATTGCTTTATTATGATTTATTATAATGTATACACATTTATTATAATGTATAATGTGTACACATATGATAATTTTATATAATCTTGTACAACACATTTGTTACAAATAAAATATATCATATTTGAAATATGTTATTGATACACATTAGAAATCAGGCTTTGGATATATATTGGCAAATCATGTCGTTATGATTAATTTATCATATCTCAGAACTGTTTGTAAAATAGGATAGAGTATTGAATGATTGAACGGTAAATAATAATAATGATAATGAAAGTCACTATATGAAAGTCACTAAAACTAATCTTTAGTTTCACTGTCATTTGAGTTAGCTGCGGTAACTGTAAATTAAATTCTAGACAAAAATTAGTGTTTTATTATACATAGAAAATAAAAGGTATAAAGTTAAATTTTTGAGATATTTTAAAGCTGAGATTAGCGTGGCTGTTTGCCAGTCATTAGACATTTTTATCGCGTTATTGCATAATCGATTAAATAATATCTACGTGGATACCTTTGAAAATGTTTTAAACTACTATGTGTGTATCTAAATATAAAGCAGAACAAAGCCTTGATCGTATGAAATGTTTCATAGAATTTTATACCTTAATAGAAAATTACATTGTATATTGATTTCTTTCACAGCTCGTGTTTATGTACGATTTACTTATATCTAATTGTTATATCTATTAATATATCTTATTATTAATCATGCTATATTTATTAATTTGCAAAAATATAAATTACTTAAAATACAAATTTAATTTTTGATACTGTTTCAAATTTTATGAATATGTAAATTTGTAGCAACAGAAGTAAAAAAATCTTCAATATACACACACAGGTTTTATATTATTTTTAAATTATGTAGAGCGGTTGTATTGATTTTTGTGCTAATCTCTAAATATTTTATTTTTCTACAATAACAAAATATATTTCTAGTTATAAACTTCTCTCTATCGATTTCTTCAAATATATTTTTATTTATTACTTGTAGACAATAAATGCGAAGTCAATTAGTAATTAACATTCACGATGTTCACCTGTAGAACTTTTTTTTATATTGTTACGTTCTCAAATGCAGATCATCTTTAAGCAATGCTTAAAGGCGTCGGCTTTATTTAATGATCAGTAGTATATAGTTAGGTTACGACCCCAACATCACGATTTGCAATAACACGGATGAAAACGAACTGTTACTCGGCATTATCTATTACGATCACGGAATTGTTTGTAATGTCACTGCTGGTACATTTCACCCTGTAGCTAAGAGACCTTATTCAAAGATGACCTACTCTCCCGAGGTAGATACAACTAAAAGGATGTCATTTAATAATTTATGCCGGATAGGAAGATTGCAATCGGCAATCGCTCATCGTAAATCGAATCATGCTCTGTAATCAGCCATGCTCGCCAACATTTTCTGCACCGTTGAGACAATTCATGTTGCGCCATCGCTTGTATCTGTTACAATGTAAACATGCGAAGAAATAACACGCTATGTGCACAGAAAAATTATCTTTCAGAGATTTGCAGATCTTTAGAGATTTGCATCCTTTTTAGGTGAAAAAATTCAATATTATAATACAATCATGTAACTTTGATATGTACAGTTTTAAAATATTAATTTTTATATGAACGAATTGCTGTTCAATTTTGACAAATTTTAAATAAGATATATTAACGAAAATTGTTCTGATTGTTTGCTCACAGGATACTCAGACGTCGCCGGGAGACCGGTTATCGAATTCGAGGATAATGTATCCACAAGGGAAATCCTTTCCATTAGAGAGACGTCGTCTTTTCTACTCTACCTCGCTCGTCTACCCAGGTATGTATCCATCGTATAATGCATCATTTTGGCGCACATCGAGATCAGATCATACAGTCTGCAGTTGCGAGGTACTAATAAATCAATCGAGATTATCGCGAGATCAGTCGCGCGTGCGGGGCCCGCTGAACCATACCATAATTTATGAATTCGATTAGCGGGCGACGCGGCCGCGATAATTTTTACGAAGGGCGTTTTTAACTCGCAAGAAAATTCACACTTTACGGCCGCAGCATACTGGCGCGAGACACCCATTTATTACACCGGCATCTGTACTCCTCAACGAGGCTGTTGTAGCCGATAATAACTGAAATCATCCGACTCCGAATTGGCAATTTATTAATCCCGGCTGGGCGAGAAGGAAGGAGCGCGTGAGCTTTCCGTTAAATAAACGTGATCGACGCCGATGTCGGTAATAATTATAATTTTCCACCGTCATGAAGTCGCGGGCACGCCCACTATAATCGTTGATACGGAGCAGAGTCGCGGCTTGCCGTTCTTTCCAACTTGACCGCATCTCTTCCTACAAGCTCTCTAAGCTTCTCTAGTTTGTAAGCTATTCAATTAACACGCTTACGACGTGCCTACCGACAGAACGCTTTCTAATATCGGTGCAATGGAGATTAAACACCGTGAGAACCGAATCGGAGCAAATAGATATCGATTCGATTATAGAAAATTTTTCGCTGAACATCTAATATTTAACGAGATTGTTGTCAATTTATTAATTATCAGTTATTAATTAATTGAAACATTAATACCTAAATTTAGTTAATTAATGAATATATGTGAGATATGTGCGCAAGAGAAAATATATTGTCTGTTTGAGACATCTAAATTGAACTTTATTTCAATATAAAAATCACAAAGGAATTATTGAAAAGAATTATTGAAAAGATTTTATGCCTTTTTTCTGGAAAAAAATAATTTCTTTCATTTTTTCATTTTTTTCATTTTTATATTATTTATACACTGAATATTTTATTAGACCATTAAATTATGTAGGCACTTAAACTGCATTTAAACTGATTGCTAGAATGTTAAAACTTTTGCAGCATCACTCTCATCATGTTCGAGTTTTTTACATAATAATTTTGATAGTCCAACAAAATTATTTTCAGATTTATATCTAGTTACATTTTTAGATACTTTAACAAACTCATCTTTTTATTATTTTACTTCTCAGATATACATTCTTTTCATTGCGCATCGGCATGCGTTTGCGTCTCTCGTTCGTGATAATCGCGCTGTCATTCCGCGATTCTGTGACCGCATTCGCATATTCTCCAGCTCATAAAATACATCACGCATTATAGCCACGTTGGTATCAGTCATCACGCGGCTTTATGATTTTCTGTCCAACCGATAACGCCGAACTCTCATGCGCTTCGTCGGGAAGCGTACGAGAAGCGGGAGAATAGTATCGGTTCGACAGTGGAAAGAACGGGACAGAAAACGAAGAGCGAGAAAAGCGCGTACTATTACGCTCGGGGCATCTCTCGGCAAGAAACACGCCGATCTATCTTTCGGCATCTTTGACGCGAGCGAGCCAGCGTCCGTTTCCGCGTCGGCGACTCTTTCCCGCCGGCTTGGGAAAAAGTGGCGGAAAATTTCCGCGATTTCATCGACGCTGTCTTTCGCCACGTCATGTCGGGCGCCTTTCATCGGGTATTCTAGCGCGAAGTTTAATTCATACAGCTGATCAGCCGTCCCCGTGGGCTTCTCAGATCGCGATATATCTCGATATGCGAGAATAATTAAAGGGGTCTTTCTGAAAAAGCGTTGCGAGATCGCGCTGCCGCTTTCAAATTTCACGAGAATTAATATGAATTTATGAGGAAAGATCGCCATAACGAGACATACCCTGGCTTGACTGACGATTTCCCGTGTCGATATCAACAAAGCAAAAAAAAAACGTGTTTGCGATACCAAACTCACGTAAATGACCTATCGCTCGTGTTCCCAGGACTATTCAGGCCAGAGCGATACTTCTAATTTATCGCGGCCGAGTTATCATCTCGCGTGGCCACAATACGCATTGTTACATGTCGATATCTTTCGTTGCCGGAAGAAAAGCAGGCAGGCACGGGAGCGTATATTTGCTGCTTGCACACGCGAGCTAATCTCGAGAGGGGCGCCATGGAATCCGCGACGAAAGCCGACGGTGTCATAATGATCCTCTGAGCGGAACACGATCGCCATAAATCAGCCTGCCGGTTATATACCACGCGGTGTACGGCGCGCGGGATTCATTAGCATTTTTCTGTGGTCGTAGTGGGAAAGCGAGGAACGACGTTGACATAGCGCCTAGCTGGGCTATCGGTGGCAGATTACTTGCGGATAAGCACGGCGGATGCAGATTTATTGCGCTACCGAGCAAAACGATGAAACGTCTGGGAACTTTGCGTGAAACTGACCCCGGAATTTTCACATGCACATAAACGCATACGCAACTTTACCGCTTACCGCGTTATCGTGCCGTGTAATATCTTAACTTGACGAGTTATGGTGCGGCACTCTTTCATCTCATCGCGTAATCTACGGAAAATCGTTTAATTGGACGGATCACGCGTGATCGAATAATCGGGAATATGCAACTATTTCAAAATTAGCCGCAGATCTATACTGCGATTCGGGTGTTGACTGTCGGATAATATTATATTTACATGTACAAATTTGTGATATTTCGATATCTGCACTACTGAGAATATTGCTTAAAAATGTTTATTATCTCTCTAAATTCTTTGGAATGAAATTTCACTGTAAAGAGTGAAATTTGAGTTGAAAAAGTTGAAAAAGAAACTCAATTTTCAATCTTTAAGAGTGAGATTCCATTCTTCAGAGTGAGGTTTACTCTGAAAATTTTAGAGAGTACGGTTGTCATTTCTTCTGCCGGAGATCTCGCTATCTTACCAGAGATTATTAAAATTATTGTCTTGTAGTGTGTTGTGTGTTGTTCTCTAAAAGAAGATTATCAAAGCTTTTCCATCAGCCGAAGAGCTAAAGATTTCTCCAAAAAACGGGAGTCTTTGGCTGAAAACCAGAGAGACGAGTGACAATTGTTTATTCCTAATTAATTGATTATTAACATTTGTCTCAAGATTGACGATTTTTATTTGCATGTTGTTTCCTATATCCGGCGAAACCTGTCTTACACGTAGATCAAGTAAAATATTAATTGCGCTCTGATCACGCCTTAGTTTCACGCAAGTTGAAGGTGAAATGGCGAAAGCGTAGTGTGTACCCCGTTATCGCGCATTAAGTGCACTCATCGTGTATGTCCGCAGGTATCGAACGAAGTTTATTGGCTAATTGAAATTCGCTGATAGAAATACGGTGGGTGGCTTGTCGGTTAATCGACCGCGCGTTTCCGTTTTGATTGTACTTCCTGGATTTGCATTTATATTTGCATATATTTGCATAGCTGGTATTATGAGTAAATCTTGCCTATGCTACGCTACAGAACATATCATTTCATAAGCTTTGATCTTCTTGGTTTCCGAGAGATATCTTGTTTACCGAAGTGCCTGTAATAATGGTTCTTGTTGAGAAAGATATTAACTATGCAATATATTTTTTACTGCTTACAATCTGGGTCTTCTTTGTTTAAATTTTTTTTATTATTCAAGGCTTTCAGAAAATGTAGAAAAATCAACGGTTATTTTTTAACATTTCTCTATTATATTACCGAATAGTTTTTAAAAAATTCAATTGTTTAAATTGACATTTGAATAAAATTGAGAAAGAAAGAGAGTGAAATTTTGCTTGTGCCAAAAAATATCAAGAATGCAATTGATTGTAGGTGAAAGGTTAAAATTTTTATAAATAACAGTTTATTGTCTAATTTAATTTAATTTAGTTATTTAATTTTTTAAATTATTTTTTTTAATTCTTTGAATGTATTCTCGAAATAATTGATAAAATTGCAGCATCATGTATCTTAGCACGTGCTAAGTGAATTTTAAACTGTTATCGAACAATGTCAAAAGAAGATGATCAATTGATGTTTATTATAACAGATAAGTTGATGGCAAACGATAAAATCTGCGATCTTTAGAATCTACACGTGTAACGGGTCCATGCAACTTTCTTAATTCGAGATTGTCATAGTGTGAAGTAACAAGTCATGTTTCACTGCAGTGGCTTTTGCAGTGGCCGTCTTGAAAGCTTATATCTCACACGGGAGAAATATATTAAGCGTCAAGCGAGACTCCCGCGGTTTGCGTTACGCGTAATAACTTGATTGGTCGCGGTGAAAGGTCGAATCACCAAAAGTAATTCGCGAATGCATCGCCAAGCGAAATTGACCTCGACTCGTCTTTCACCGTTAACTCGCATCGCCGGTTTGTCCGGCGATGAATCGGAGCTTTGATCGTTATATTAAGGAGGAGGGTGAGAAATTGACTGACGGATACCCGCGCGAAAATGTATACAGTGTAAGTGCATTCGTGACGATGCGTCTTATTAACGCAATTTTATTCATTCATAAACTTGTAATACTAATTATACATGTCAAGATAAAAAAAGTGTCTAGACAATTTTTTTTCCTTCCTTCTCGAAAAATGCATGTAATTGAGATAATCCGACAAAGACAAAAATCTCGTTTTCTCTTCATTTTCAAAATGAGATGCTCTTAAATTATACAAATAAAAACCTGATTATAAATATAGGGTATTTTAAAAGTGAAGGATAATTGCTTGAGAGGCAATTGGAACTAAAAAACGAGAATAAAGATGATATAAATATGATATCGAATGTTTCACTGAGAAAAATGTCTGGTTAGATTAATTGGAATTTTGGTTAAAAATAACGAATTAGAATTTTTTAATCAAATCTATTAGAATCTAGTTGAGTAATTCTAAGTTTAATCAGAATTCTGATTAATATAACCAGAATTTTTTTTAGTTCGTCTATTTTTAACCAGATATTTTTCTTGTTAATATTGTTTTAAAATGATTGCCATTTTTATAAAAATTGAAATTGCTTTGCTTTTGAATTTTATCAGGATTAAAAAAAAGAGATGGCTTTTATGAGTTTTATAACATAATTTAAATGAAATAAAAGAGTTGCGGATTGTTTTAACGTTATCCAAAATGGCACCTCTCGTTCCTACATGAAGATACAGCTCACTTAGTGAAACCCACTTTCTTGAAAGAGATCAAAACCCTACAGAAAACAACGTATTCCGAACCTACCATGTTCATGCCAATTTTTTTCTTATTTTTGTGTTCCCAATCATCTCCTGAGCAATTGACCTCTACTTTTGAAATACCCTGTACATATACATACTGCTTTGACTCACATGATCTTACGTACGAACGACTTGCACGATACTTGCGAGAATATCGATGAGGGCAGTAGCGCGGTATCGGTGCTCACTGCAACCAGATATACCACGACTAATAATTAATAGACGATCGCGCGAGTAAACGGTAAGCCGAGGAACATCCCGGTGGCTGGCAACCCGTCGCGTATATATCGTGTATCACGTAGGATGGAGAGTCACGAGCGGCAGATCGCAGGACGATAGGATCGCGGGGGATCTCTCGTTTGATCCAGTTGTGCACCTGACCGCATTTCCGCATGAGTTATGGATGCGCATCAATCCTTTTATCCCTCCCTTCTCGAGAAACCGACATGATCGTCGACTCTTCCTGCCCTCCCACCGACACGAGCCACCCTCGTTTCTGATGATGGTTAACGGTAACGACTTCGGCGAAACGTCCCTCATTGCTATCACGCTCGCTTTTCCCTGCGGGACAAAGATCTGCAGCTGCAGTTTACCGACCCACTTTTAAGATCGTATCTGGTATCCGAGGGCCTCACCTTTTTTCTGGCCGCCGCCAACTTTTTGTCCTTCCCTAATTTCTTTCCTCTTATTTTTTTTCTACCTAATGTCTTCTTTCTCGACCACTATGATGGTCAATGTTCCTCTATTTTTTTTCAGTCATAAAGCTCTTAGTGTTATCGATAAATATTTATGTTTCCTGACATTTTTGACAGTGCATAATTCAAGCATTCCATTTCGACTTTCGAAGTTTATCGAATGAAGAGACAAGAGTTTTGTCTTTGTCGGATTATCTGAATTATCTAGAGTGAGTTATTTTGTGTTCTTAATAAAGTTCTAAATAAGTTCTAAATAATTAATAAAGCTCGAAGAATTAAAATTTTTAAGAACAAACACATTAATTGATCTATTGATTTTATAATGTTTTACGTATAATAGTATAAGTTTGAAATAATTAATAGAAACGAAATAAATTCTGAATGAAAACCCAGTCCGAAATTTTTATTATTCTAATCGCATGTTTGTATGGAAATTATATCCATTGGTTTTTCTTGTACATTCATTTAAATTTATTTACATATAAAATATGATCCCGGCTGTATATATATATATATATATATATATATATATATATATATATATATATCCCTTTTTATTAGGCATAAAGATTTATTATTTTTTTTATGGCGAAATATATCATTACGGCTCCTTTTATTTTCTCGATGGGAAGAGTCACGTAAGTTTTGCGCAATTAGATTCTTGGTCGCAGTGCGATTAGCGTCGTAAAACCAACGTTTAAATATCGGCGGTATTTACACACTCGTTAGAGCATTATTAGCAGCATTAGAACATATATTAAGAATATAGGTTTCCTCGTTTTTAGTGTCAGTTCGCACGATCTGCTGCCGTCCGCGGATGAATGCTCTACTTACGTCGAGTTCGACTTCTCGACTTTCTACGAGTTCGTCGTCCCTTTAAAGTTCCGAAATTCGATCATTCGTGATTATTGCTATCGATATGTAAATTTTATATACAAGGAAATAGGTCACTATTAATTAATGTAATACAAGTTTCTTGTATATTTCGCGTTTTCGATGATAAGATATATATTATAATATCTAGATCTTGTATAAACATAAACGACATAATTATTAACTTAAAAGGAAAGAAAATATAAACACACTATCAAATTCAATCTTGACGTGATATTGAATACGTAATCCAATATACATTATATATTGTGTCCTCATACACTTAAATAAAGTATATAATAGTATAAAAAACTGCTTAAAAATTCATACTCCCAGTTATTTATAATAATACTAATCATCAAAGAATCCAAACTGATATATGGAGAATTTTTAAAAGCATGTTTCCTAATTTTTAGCACAGCAAATTGGACTCATTGAAGACATTTATTTTAACATTCAATGATCTCGCTCACGCATATAAAATTCACGTGTCAATAGCATTCTAAGATTCACTATTTCAGTACGATTTATCACGTTTGATATAATATAAATTAATATAAATTAATAAAAAATGATATATAGAAATTTCTCTTTTAAATAATAAAAAATATTATTTAAATGTATACATATTTATAATCAGTAACATGTCGTTTCCTTGTTTTAATTTATCTTTAGATTACATAGAAACATAATGACAACTATCCTCAAAGATTAGATATTTACCGGAGGAACACGGTTCTGTCGAATTGAGTGTCTAAATACCAATAGTCTTAGCTACATATGTACTGTCTCTCGCGGTGATCATCGTTGCCGAAGGTATCGCGGCTGACGACGTACTAACGTTAACTATTACATTTATCTAAACTTTATGGCTCGTGACTAAGCATCAGAATGAAGCTTCGGCATTTTGTAGGCTTAATCGAATTCACCGTGGCAGGGAAAAGTGGTTTCTCGAAGTTATAGCAGTTAGATATTTCTATAATATAATTCACGTTTGTTCGGCGCTGTTTCCGGGTATGCATTTTCTCTCATTTCGCGAGGAAAGAAGTTTTATGTCGCGATAGTAACCCGCGGAGCCGACAATGATCAACGTCGAATTGCGTGTATCCCGGTAAAAATGTCATTCGTGTGGTCGCCCCGGGACGCGAAATTATCGCTGTTGCACTATCAAGCACACGTTGTGTCGGAATATTCCTCCGGCGTCAATCGCGACTCGACAGTCGGTCGTGACGCGGCCTCTCTGTTCGACAACCTTTGCCCACCCAGGATGCGAACGTGGTTTCAGACTTCTCTGCAGCGCAGCACGATGCGCACGTAGGATGTAGAGTCCCTAGAAAGAAGAATCTGGCCAATCTTCTAGTTTGATTAAAAATGGCGTATGTTATGTATGTGCACATACACGTACATTTATACGTACACTTAACAAATGTATAACGTTCACATATCTGTTTTTTAATTTTTTTACAGTGTTTACAGTTCTCATCTGATTGATTCCATTATTTTTCATCAAGCTAATAAAAAAGGACAAAATTGGCTAGATTCATACTTCTAGGAACTTTACACACGACGAACTCTCGCTATATCGAATCCACCGGGAGATTCTAGATCGATAGTCGTGCTAAACGCGAAAGATTTTTTTTGGGAGGACACAGTTGATTCTTGAAAATTTTCCATTTCCAGTTACATGAAAGAACGATTTTGCTGAAGTATCTAAAAATTTAGGTAGATTTAAAAATAATTTTGTTGGACCATCAAAATAATTATGTAGGAAATTCGAGCATAATAATCGAGTAAAAAGTTTTGACATTCCAGCAGTTTAGCGTCTTATATAATTATTTTAATGGTCTAACAAATTTTTTTTTAATCTGTATCTAGCTAAATTTTTAGATACTTCAAAATCGTTTTTTTTTTGTATTATAATATTTCATCTGTAAACTCAGTTAACATTTAAATTTACTTTAGACGCAATATATGTTTTATTTACAATAATTTTTGGGTTATAAGTGGAAATTTATATATAGTTATAGGATTCGAATTAAAAATAAAAAATCATACAGCTATTATGGACTTACTGCTAAATACATTCATCAAGGTAAATTCTTTCGAAAAATAATTCTTATAAAAACTTTATATTTATAATAATACACTGAAAAAAATGCTGTTGATTCAATTAAATAAAATAATTATAAATTATTATTTCAATAATCAAAGCTTTTATGTCAATAAAAATATACATGAATTAATTATTTATGTTAGTGACAGCCTGTAATATAAATTTTAATTGAATCAACATTTGTTTCTCAGTGTATTAATGTATCATTAGACCACGATGAAGACACACAACAATTAAAAAATAAAAATTAAGCGATCAAGTTTGAATCTTTAGTGCTGAAATAATTCCGTGTGAAGGAATTGTTTCAGCATTAAATGAGCTTTATATTTGTTTCAACATCATTAGTTCAATGCTACATAAAAATGCTTGATGTATTAGCTCACTAAATCGTTGAATTCTAGTCTGTCATCTAGAAAGTAGAAATTAGTGATTAATTAATTAGTAAAGGTTACCAATTCATCTCAATGATCTCGGACATGCAATCATAATTAAAGTCCTTGAGTTGTTTGATGCGTCACCAGTGACATTGACTTCCGCTAGCTTGGAAGCACTGTCCAACGCTATTACGAAAGGAAATGTGCACCCGCTCGTTGCAACGGGATCTCCTCGGTCAGCGACAAATATATCGCAGCATCCTTTCATTAGTTCTCTCGACGTGTGGGACGTGTAATTTAGGCGAAGCACTAACTGTCAAGCGCGCTAACGGCGATCAGTGTCGACACAGCCTCTTTGGGACCCCATCTTATTGATCTCGTTGTTGAATCGCATAATCGCATCATACAGGAGGAACGAGAAACGTTGTAACGCGTGCTCGCTAACGCCTATATCCATCACACGTCAAAACCCGTGCGGCGATTATACCACGCGCTGATGAATCCGACGCGCCGAGCGAGGCGAGACGTGGGCGTCGCGATCATGAGCTATCGCGTGACGTTAACTCGGTGAAATCAAAGTGATTTACTTATCAATAAGATCGCTGATTCCGGGGAACGACTGCTGTGATCTGACTGTTCCGCACCGTTAAATCCGCGGGTACGTGTCATTACGGTTACATAGAAACAGCCGATTCGATAATAGACGCGCGATGAGGAAGGGTTGTTCGATTCTGTCCTCTTATCTATCATCGTGCGGTAAAACGGAGAATACGCGTGAATAACTGAGCCACATCCGGGAGAGTACATGCGTGGTAAACATTAACGATAACTGGTTAAGAAATAATATCAAACAATTTATCTTCTATAGAAGTAAAAAAAAATTTTTTTATAAAGTGCACACACAAATCGACTTTAGTCTTCACATAATGTTTATTTCTGTTCCTCTAATATTTCTTTCATAAGAAAAAAATTAAAAAATAGTTTGAAATAATCAGTAGATAAATAAAAACAATCAGTCATTATCAAAAATCAATCAAAAGTGGATAAAGATTAATATATTGAATTTTCGCAATCAACACAATAGAACACAGTTTGTTGAAGATTTATCATTTCTAATATTTCACGGAACTGAAATCCGGAAATATGATCTTTCTCGGTTCGAAGGTTACCTTCGCCGTGACTTCATAATGGACGTGTAACGACAGGAAGTCAGAACCGGCGATTTGATTTTATCTTATGCGCTATCACTCCCACAGGTCGCTGGAGCTTCCCGCTCCATCGACTCGTGGCTGACTGTATGATTTGCACTATCGAATTTTACGGGGAGTAATAACGTGCAACGCAGTTGTCTCGAAAGTCTCAGTCGCGCCGTTGCAATTTGAGAAGGTTGTCACGAAACGTTGCATAGGCGTCCCCTTAGCCGCTCTCTCTCTCTCTCGTCGATAATTTACGATCGAGGAGTTTGGCGTATCGCGACAGAGAAGTTAAAGGAGCAGCCCGCAACCGGAAGTGCAAGCACGGGGAACAGAAATGTACGTCGTGCTCGACGCGTAGCCTGTCGCGCTGATGACGATTTAGGATAGACCGCAGGATATAAGTGATGCATACAAAGCTCAGCATTGTGCTCGCTAAACACTGCACCACTGTATTGTGCAGAGGAACGTGATTACAATATACGCGAGAAGGACGAGAGAGGAGTGTGAGTGCCACGGGAGCCGCGTGAGAAACGCTGCATGCTTAATGTCAACCACCCACGTGTCATAACTGAATGCTATTTACGATATCTGATACAACTGGATTACGTTTAGCCGGCTGAAATTGCGCTTATGCGCATTTTTAGCTATTATTTATGAAGATGCGATTTCTTATCGTATTATAATTCTTATAGGTATTGGCTAGATATACAATCATTTATTACAGCGATAATGTTACCCTTTGATACTATCGAGTAGATACTATACGAGTCATTTAAAATGTATAAGTTTTCTTAATATAATAATATAAAGATAACGATATAATGCTCATTTTCGAGAGTACGATTAAAAACTGATTTCTTTGATATTAATCTTTTATTACTGGCGTGGGATGTTTACATGAAAAGAACGGTTTTATTGAAGTATTTAAAAATTTAATTTGGATACGGATTTAAAAATAATTTTGTTGGATTATATAATGCTTATATAACAATTATATAGAATTGGTTGCTGGAATATCAAAACTTTATTACAGCGACAATGCTGCCCTTTGACAAGTCTCTTAAAATGTTTGTCAAAAATATTCAAATTAGCTTTTCATACTTAAGTTTCCTATATAATTATTTTGATAATTGAGGTATAATGTTATCAGAAACATAATTTAATATTAGAATTAATAGTTTTTAAAATTATTATTCGTGTTTACATAATGCAAATCAGACTCTTGACAATGTCAAATCGAAAGTGAGTGTGCCAGCTGTTTCTGTGATTTAAGCGCTCCATCTTAAACTTAACCCATTGAGCGCGAATGGCGATCGTGAGAAACGATATGTCGATTAAAATACATAACGAGGCATGTCTGGCGCTGCACGTGTACGTCGTTTTATAAAAGCGTCACTGCAACGAATGACACGTTTCATTTGCAGCATGACGACGGAAAGGAGAAATCATAGCAACACATGTGGAGATATCTTGAAATACGTGCGACGAGCAGTAATTCACGTGTGCGCACGGAATTTCTCGTCGGAAGCAATAATATTTGCTTAGGAAATTCGACGTTTGTAAATACGGATCGATGCATTTGTGTACGATAGGGTACAGTTTCGATAAGCACTCGAAAACCGCCGAGTGCAGGCTGTCCGGCTAATGTACGAAATGATGGACACACATATAACGATTATTTTTAGATGTGACGATAATGTCACGTAGAACTAACTTCCAATTACATTGTTGCTTTAATATAAGTGAAAATTCATGTTCCTATTTTTTTAATAATATTTATTTAATAATATAATTGAATCTGAAAGTTGTTTAAGAGTAAAGATATAATAATGGTGGTTTTTCCTCTGATGATCAAACACAGAAAAAACGTTTTTTTTACTGAAGTATCTAAAAATTTAACTATTCCAATAAATCCAATAAAATTATTTAGTTGAATTTTTAGAAGTTTTCAAAAATTTTTTCCATAAATAAATTTTGTATAATTTAGCAAGAAATAATTCCATTACACTTTCTATGCTTGTAAATTAATATTTAATTTTTATTTTTAATTTTTCAGCTCCGACTGCACAAAAAATGGCTTCACTATTTTCATACGCGGCGATTCTAAAGAGAGTCTGGAGTTTATAGACGAAGTAGTGGTCCTGTTGCAGGTAAGAATAATTTCGCGGACGAATGAAGATTTTATTGTGAAACCGTCATAGAAATCACGCGCAATTCTTGTCTTTATAGGGCAGAATCAATGTGGCTCAGACTCTCGTGCTTCGAAATGCCGCAACAACGGATGGCCTGATTGAATCTCTCTTACCTCTCAGTAAAGTCCAGGTGAGTTTGATATCAAAGAACAATTAAACCCTTGAACGGCATTGAACGCACCTTCCCGCAGGCAAGAAAGTAATCACGCTCAATCACTTGTCGTTTTTGTCTCCCTGTTCATTGTACGTTGTACTGATCCAGTTTCCACGGTGTATTATATTTGGCTTCTTAAGCGTCCGCACGTGCGTTTCGTATCGGAATTGTGTCGCTTGGTGTATTATAGCCTCACAATTTCCATTGTAACA
>Ga0157364_1000682_pt1 | contig 25094 bp, 16 predicted proteins | sample AttsexASBM2_FD_111476 | JGI IMG/M metagenome (GOLD analysis project Ga0157364, IMG submission 111476) | Fungus gardens microbial communities from leaf cutter ant in Ribeirão Preto, State of São Paulo, Brazil - Atta sexdens ASBM2 | ecosystem: Host-associated > Fungi > Mycelium > Unclassified ...
AATTAAAGTTTTGTCTATATAATATCTATATTCTTAGAGAAATTGCCTATTATTTTATAATAAATGTCAATATATATCAATATTGAAGTTCCTATTTTTTTATCATAATTTGTCGTTACATTATCCCTAATTTTTTCTACATGTAATCGGAAAACTATCTAATAAAACAAATGAAATATCATCTTTTTCTCAAGCAATATAAAATTTATCAAATTTTAAGACGTTTACACTAATAAAACATAAACACTAATTTAAATCTGTTCTATAAAAAAATATTTTTCTGACATTTTAATAAAATTTAAGTTGTTCCAAAGCAAGTTTTTCCGAAAAACACAAAATAAAATGTCTCTCTCTCTCTCTCTCCCGTCTGTGCTTCTCGTAAATCGCCAATGTCTTCCGCCATTTACATCGCGTCGGCTTATCGTTTGTCGACCAGGTCGTCTTTAAAGATATACGCGCAGAATGTCATCAGAAAGAAAGCAGGGAGGAATAGGTATCGCCTCTTCTTCGACACGAAGATTATCAATATCCAGACATTATATCTCTTCAAGGCATGTACGTGTGCATATACATTTTGTACACGTACGTAAAAAGAACCTAAGGAGGTGTAAACGTTCTAGTTCATACAAACTCCTCCTGTAGATTATATTGGGCCTAGCACGCTATCCATCCTTATGAAATAGTTACTTTTCATATTTTTTTTTACCGAGTAAAACTATTTCACAGTCGAAAGCGTGCAAAAATCATTATAGGATACTCAATAAATTTCTGCAAATCGCACATTTGCTTGTTGTATATTGATACGTCATAGTATCAAAAATAGAAAGATTGATTGATTGATTCATGGAACCATCGAGTAGAATTTAATACAAAAACATTTATAAAAAAGAATTATAAATAGAATGCAAGTTTTCCAATTACATTTTACATAACGCAGAAATTGTAATCGCGTATATCTAATGGTAAAAAAAATATCATTCTTTTATATTTTCCTGTAGACTACAGTTCTATTCTTATGTTAGAAAGGTATGTGATATTATAGGCCGAGAATAGGATTAAACTATCCGATTATTCCCCAGACCCACTTCTCTCCAGGCGAAGAGATAAGACAGCGACTCCGCGAGAAAAGCGAGCAAGTTTGGCGCGGTTAGACGGTAGTCCGGGAGGGTTGGTAGCGGGGGTTGGCTGCGGATGCGAGATGGTCGCTCGAAGACAGCCCCGATAATAAATCATAGGATGATACATTCTATCGTTCCATCGCCGAGCGTTCGTTCCTCCGTTCCTCCTCAAAACCAGATCCCGGAGAGAAAGCTCGAGCTTTCTCGAAAGAGATCACCTCTGCTGCCGGGAGAGAGCTTGCCTCGTCCTTGCGAAGGAGGCAATCTATCACCCTTGGAACCCAGCCCGCCCCCCCCCCGACTCACCTTACCCCCGCGCTCTTCTCGCATGCCCGAGACCCTCCATCTCCCTTACCGCAAACCATCCCACACATCCACTTACACTCCTGAACCAGCCACCGCTTTCATCCTCGTCCGTTCGTTCTTCCTCTCCTCGACGCCGCGCCGCTGCAGATAGCGCCGATCTCGCGCGCGGTAAACTTTATTTTTCCACGACATTTTTCCCTCGACGTCGTACTGCGTCGCACCGCGTCGACCCCCCTTACCCTAACTCTACGGTTTATCGATATTTGAGAAATTATAGACTGAATTTTATGGCTATCTTGGAACTATGTATGTTCCCCTGGATATTTTTTAAGAAAGGAGCGCGCGTAATTTTTTTACTCCCAAGGAATTTCTAAACTGGAAATAATGACAGGCTTGATTGTCGAGCTTCAGATCTGTTGCGGTAAACGTGTTTTTCATTGTCAAGTGTGTACACGTAAATTTTTGTACTTTTAAATTAAATATGATTATGTAATGAATCGTATCTAATAATCAATACCAGAGATACCTTTATTTGCTATGAAAAGAGCGATTAATAAAAAGAAAATAATTTAAAATTTTAGACTTAAATTTTTTTTTTTTTTATTAAAAAAGGATGTAATTATCCCATTGCATTATCTTTGTATTATACAAATGATAATAATAAATATCTATGCTCTTTTAAAGAAATATTTATATAAAAATGTACAATAATATTTTGTATTTTTTTAAATACATTATACACTTTTCAACCACTCATGAATTAAGAATTTTATGATATAAGAAAATCACAGTTTTCGCAGAACGACACGGAAATCTTGAAGAAGAGCAACATTGCAGATGCTTGCAATCGTTACGATATCATAACAAGCAATTCTCGTACAAAGATCGGTTCGTGAATTCAAGTAATTGGGGCTCAAGATATTTTCACTGGTGTGATTTTCAATACTAAGCACATGGAATTTATAAACACGTTGACAAACATCGGATAAACTATTGAAAAATAATGAAAAATGTAAAAATGTAAACAACATAAAAATTTGAGATTAGATGTAGATTTCAAATTTTATATTAAAAAGTTTACGACAAGAAAAGAACAAAGTAACACAATTAAATTAATCATTTCTTCCACTGTATTTTATTGTATACTGTATACGATTTACTTATATTTTACATAAATATATTTTTTTTTCTCTTTTTCTTAAAAAAAATTCTTTTTTAGGAATTTTTGAACAATTTTTCAAAAATTAAATTTATTGTAACGTTACTATCTTTAACCGTTATAAACATATGTATAAATTTTTATTCTTAATTTAATTAAATTTTATATTAATTAAATATATTTATTTAAACATAAATATTTATTTAACCTAACAAGCTCGATTATTAGTCGTTTGATGAAAGATATCGTTTTTATTGTCATACACATATATGATAAAACATTTACTAAATAAAAATTATAGGATATACATATAAAGAATTATTAAACTATTAATAATACTCTTTCAAATCATTTTCCGAAAAATGTTACAAAAATCATAAATTATTATATTAGGTACATATAATTTTCTTTCAAATCGATTTTATCATTGAACGAGAAACGAAACTCGCAATGTATGTCGTATGTATCTTACGATACACTTTATATGAGTTTCCTCAATTGAATTTTATCATTCCAAATGTAATATGATAATAAATTAACTCTTTTGATTTAAACTTATTTATTACATCGCATCACGTTTTAAAAATGCTTCACTTGCATTTTTTCAGCAGAAACTTTAAATACAAATGTGTATCTATAATATTTGCAAATTATAGAAATAAACGATAATACAATTGATTCAATAATTCCCTCTCTCTCTCTCTCTCTGTTTATCTCTCTCCCTCTTTCATTTTTTTTCATATAAATATAAGATTTTCAAGCGAAAGTATATAGGAATAGAAGAGAGGAAAACGAAAAAACATCAAGAAACGCTGAATCAGCAGTGAAACCGAAAGAGTCTAGTTACTGGTGAAATTTATGACCGGCTTTTAGCAGCTGAAATTGATTCGTTGAGTAAACTGATACGTAATGGAATCTTTTCTTTTTCTCATTTTGTCGGTTGCTTCTCCTATTCGAAAGTCTTCCACCACGTTGCGTGATACCTTCTTTTTACTCAAAGATTCTCAATAATTTTATGATCTCAGTCACATATTTCATGACATCTAAGGTATATAAAAAGGTTCTACACAATCATAATATATATTTGTACTTTATCATCTCAAATTTTATAAAATATACAAAACAATTTTATTAATATGATATATGACAATTTAAAGATTTTTTTAATAAAAAAAATGTAAGAGCATTTCAAGAAATTATTTTTCGCTAATAAGGAATAATAACATTCCTTACATTCTTTATATTTGCATTTTTTTTCATTAAAAAACTGTAAATTGTCATGTATCATATTATTAAAATTGTTTTTTATATTTTATAAAATTTAAATACGACGATAAAATATAAATACGTATATATTAAGATTATGTAGAATCGTCTTTTTATACAAAATTATTGAAAAATTAAGAAATTTTCGATGTCATCAGTAGAATTGTGGTCTTCAATCTCAATATTTATAACATTAGAATACACTGCTTAGAGATTTAATTTCTCTTCGAGATATAAAACGTTTGCAGTGCCACACTCGATAGCAAATTCTGTTGTTGATATCGAATCATAAAATCACTCACTTCAATAAAAGTTTTTTTCAAACCGCGCGACAAAGGTGTACAACCAATAATACTCGTTCGAGCGCGTTTTTTTGATTATCGTGAGCGTCGTAACAAACGCTACCGCGCCTGCCTCTCTTTCTCTCTCTCTCTCTCTCTCTCTCTCTCTCTCTCTCTCTCTCTCTCAGAGGGTTATGGGCTTCCGGTCGGCTGAGTTCAATATTTTTTACTCAGTCAAACTCGCGGCATCGACATAGAGCGAAACAACGGCCGTTCTTTCATATCGTCGATTTTCCGACAGGCTGCCCATGAGACCACGCAGCATTTTTTACGTCGTCTGATAATTTCATAAAACATTGCGCTTTCGGAAACGCTATCAACATTCCGACAGTTCGCTCGCGTGGTTCTTTCGGTACCGGAACAAAGTGTGTCCGAAAGTTGTCGAGGATGGCGGCGCTATCCAAGGACTTATGGGCCTGGATTCTGTATCTGGGGAGGGCTGCCCTTCGTTCTCGACATCAGCCGTCGCTCTTTTTAAGCATGGTGTCTTTGAAGTACCATCCGACAATTTAAAGCCGCTTTTTCTCGGTCAGATAAAGCCGCGCTTTGAAAGATCTTACGGATGAGTGACTTGACGCTGCGTGAATTTCTTTGGTACTGGCAGAATACGTTGATCATAATGACAATGCTGAGGTTGCTAAATCAAATTTTCAATTAATCTGAATTTTCGAATTTGCGCGACGTCAGCGTCGGAATAAGCTTCTGATAAAATTTCAGTGAGACATGTAACATTTAGAAACTTGATACTTTTAGAATCTAAATGAAATTTTGGATTGATTTTAATTTTTTTTTTATTTACTATATCAAATCTATTTACTATATCAAATCTTGAAGTACCTATGTACCTACGTAATAATAATGTGAAAATAAAAGATTTTGATAATGAAAAATATCAATCTCAATAAAATATTTTTTTACATTACATTAAATAATTCGAAAAGTACATATTATTACAAAAAAAAATTGATGACAATTATGTTAAAATTGTTAAGTGAAAATTCCATTGAAAATATCGAGTTTGCCATTAATTGTAAGATCAGTCAGGTCGAAATCAAAATATCTCGAATAATTTGAGAGACACGACATTGAAGAATCGAAAGATTTTATTAAAGCAAAACGTTAATCTCGGGGGAATCCGTCAATATTGCATATTGCAACGGTACTCGTCGGACATATCTCACGGAAGGTTAGCCGTCGTGAAATAATAGAGAGTGAGCAATGTTCCGGTGCTGACGTGTCTACGACAGATCGCGAAGTCCCGTCTCCTCATCCTGCGCACGTTAGGAATAATAGAATTTTGATCGAATACAAACAATCGGGCGAGCGGCAACAGGAAAAAGTCGCTCATGGGAATATGGAAGAGGCTCTCTGTAAACCGCCCGTCCAATCATCGTGTCGTTCTGTTCGTATATTCCCTTCTCCTCTGTTTCTCTCCTCTCTCTCTCTCTCTCCCTCTCTCTCCTCTCTCTCTCTCTCTCTCTCAACTCTCCTTCGTCTCTTTTTCCTCGGAAGAGCGTCTCCATTCCTTTCTACCCTCATGATCCTTCCTCCAGAGGATCTACAGTACTCCACCTACGTCGGCGATATATCCCGCCCTGTCCTTTACGGTGTACACAAATTCTGACGTATAAACCTACACGTACATACGCATACGTACGCATCCACGCACGCACACATCGGTCCAGCGGTGGCACCCGATGTTGCGAGGAGGACACGTACGTTCCCTGACTGACGTTTCTCTTATTTGATCGTTGATTGTCATGCTAAAACCCGCACATCCTATTGATTGGGGGTCCTTCCACTCCACCCACTCGTCCTCGGCGCGCGCGTGTGTCTTTCCGTTCTAGAACGCCGAGGAAATAAGCACGGGGAGTCGTATGTTCGCGCACACGACTGTGTTCGAGTTCGCCGACGAGCCGTAGGAAAAGGGATGAGAAGAATGCCAGGACAAATTTAGGGACCGTTCGAATGGAGATGCCGTGTCGATGTTACTCGCATTTGCATTCCGACTTTCGATACAAACCTTTGTTCCTTCGACTTCTACACACACACACACACACACACACACACACACACACACACACACACACACATATATATATATATATATATTATCTCAACTCAGTGCTCTCCCTCTATCCTGCTTCCTTCTGCTTGTTTTTTTGGAGGCTCTTCGTGACGTCCGTTTTAATCGACGATTGGGATTCGTTCGTGAAACCTCCGCAATCATATCTCACAAGCCTCCTCGATCGTCGTGAAAATATCGTGCGCATTATAACAAACATGGGAAAAAAATCGTCTTTCCGTGTCGCGTTATAAGCCGCCCAAACAACAATCTCAAGAGAATGCATTCAGACACGAATATATGAGAAAGCTTTTAATGGTTTCTTATTGACTTTTCTTTTAGCCTATCACCATTACATTTGTTTGGTGCAGATATTTGTGCTTTATTAAAAAGATTTTATAATTAATTCGGATATTTTTTTCGTAAAAATTTTCTTTGCATTACAAGCTACAATTATAATTTGCGATTTTTAGCTTAGATCTGTAAACCGGGTCAGCGAGATTAGTCGAAGGATCTGAATCGCGAAGAGATCTCCAGGGTAGCGGTATAGATAGGAAAGGACGAAGATGGAAGAGAGAGCGAAAGCAGAGAATGGGTGAACCCGGAGTGATATGTACGGACGTAGGTATGCGGAGTGAATATTTCACGAGGAAAATTCAGTTACGACTCGAAAGATTCTCAGGACACGTAGAGCCCGACCGTCACGGTGAAGCATTTCGGAGTATTCCAGACTTAGTTAGAACGTTTGCGTTCCTATTTAACGTCTGATGCCTGCAAATCTCGCGGAATTTTCCTTTTACTTCTTGTTGGCGCACATACCGCATTCTCATCCAAGACAATCACAACTTGCATTCCAAGTTGCAGTATTATCATGTTATTATCGATCATAGTTCTCCCTGATAATTCTTAAGCCAACGTGTGCTTATATTATAGCATAAACATTACAGATTTCTCTCTCTATAATCGCGAAATTTACAAAAAAAACTTTGCTGAAAAATCGGATCTAAGATTATTCTATCGCGCTTAATTGTTGCCCAAGGATATGTAAGATATGTTTATTTCATGTGAGACTACTTCCAAACGTAACATATCGATCAAAGGTTTCCAGCTCAACGTCATCGCTCGGGAGAGACGCTCGTCTTCGGAACGCGCCCTCTGGTATAAAAATTCCTGTTCCTCCACACATCCTGCTAGGAGTCTTCCGAGTCGGTGGTACCACAGAATCGAATTCTTTGCCTCGTACGTAGGGTATACGAAGGAAGAAGGAGGCATCACGGATGGGCGGTAGGGGGGTAGGTGGGTTGCTGAAGGGTGGAATGGAAAGAGGGTTGGAAGCTGAGTCGACGTCTTTCAGTCGATATAACCGTGGAGAGTGCACGGTACGGAACGAGTAAGAAAGAGAAACAGGGAAAGGGTATAGAGAGGCAGAAATACGTGAGGGTGAAGGGGCGGGACAGGGGAGCGACTAGAAAGAAGCGCGGGATACGAGATTTCGTATGCCTGCCTGTCCGTCCGTCTGAACCTGAGGGCACATCAGCAGCCGCCAACCTCGAAGAAGAACTTGGCAGAGAGACGAATATCTCTGCGGAGAAACGACGGCGGGAAAGGAAGGGGAACTAGTACGAATAGTAGGATAGGATAGGTAATCTAATAGAAGGTGGGTGGTTGGGAGGATGGCTGAGTCGACGTCATTGGCAGAAGGCTGTCGACTCGGTTGCGAGCGGTTTAAGGTCGAATACGGAAAAAGCGGGAATCCTCCTGGGTAGAGCTGGTTACGTCGCAGACACGCGTAACCTATATACACGCGAGAATAAATGCACGTTAGCTTCGTCCTTCCGACTTTCGAAAGCACGAGTCCTTGACAATTTTTTCTGAAACTGTTATTAGCGCGTGTCGTATCAATCTTCCGTGATTCAAGATGGAATACGAAAGTGACGTTTTATGTATAGCAAGAATTTTTAGATGAATTAAATGTAGAAGGGGAGGGGGGGGGGAGGGGATGTTGTATGAAAAGGCGTTTGTACGAAAATTTGAAGAAATATCTAAATTTTTACATTTTATTCGCATTTTACGTTTCATCTGCAATTTGACAATTTGTACGTGGAAAAATAATTAACTTGATATATTAGCAATTCTTTAAAATCCATTCGAAAATTATTATTTCAAATTTTCAATACACTATCGAAAAGATTGGAGTGGAAAAGAATTAGATCTTTTGATCACGACAAATAATAATAAATTGATAGTTACGCTTTTCAAGACGCGTCTGAAATATTCCAGCTGCTATCAAAAATGCAGGCGAGCATTTTTGAAATTTCCATATTTCCGCTCGTATTTCAAATACCAGTATCTCGGCGTATACACATTAGGGGAGTGCGTGCACGTATACGCCCGGAATATAGAAAGCGATTTGTTGGCGGAGAGGACGCGAGGAGGGGGAGGGGTAGGGATAGGGAAGGGGGAACGAAAGAGGAGGAACGTACGAGCTTCGCGTCACCGGCGCACCCTTAGACTCCATCCTATTCCGCGATTCTACTCACTCATTCCACTCTGCTCACCCCCTGGGAGCCAGGGAGACTTCTATTCCTCCCTTCGCATCTCGACACTGACGTCCCGACATCCACAGCCCTCGCCCTCCCTCTTCGTGCTCACCTCGCTCCCTCCCACGTTCGTTCTCTCTTTCTCTCTTTCCGCGCTTGCTCAAGCTACCCTCTGGTTCCTCTCCAGGTCGTCGCAGCAACACCCTCTCCCAGGCCCCTTTCGCCCATCATCCGTTCCGTCCCCTTCGTCACCCTCTCCGCGACAGCCTCGAGAGCACATAGCCTCGTTCGTATATCCAGTGTTGTAGATATGTCGCAGTGCTGTCTGAAGAACCACATCGCACGACGGCAGGTACGCGCAGGTGTATAGACAGATGCGCGTCGTTGGCGATGGTAGATTTTCACTGGTACCTTTCTTGAGATTCGATTTGTGACATTTCAATCATTGCATTTTGATTATTTAATTACTAACGTGGCTAATAATACATATGTAATATCTACAATAATAAAAGAATATTATTAATATTATATTTTTAAAATTATTAAAATTAAATTAAATAACAAACGGTGTCCTCCCTACGATCGGTGATGAGAAATTTTTTTAATTATTAATTGTAATATGATTTCTTGATTAACGCTATTTCTAATTGTTCTCTTCTTTTTTTATATTATAAGTAACATCACAATTTGAGAACAGTAAATGACTTACTGATTCGAAATGAAGAAATATAAATTATCAATACAATATAAATTTTAAAAGCACAACATTGACAAATATGTATATCTAAATATATATATGATGTACATATTGTACATATCATTTAAAAATGTAATATAATATTCTTTTATCATATAATATAAAAAATATTTTGCTTATAATCTAACATTATATGTATTCTATAAAATATTCTTTTTGATTAATCAAATTTTATCAAATTAGAACATTTTTGTGATGTTGCAATAACAATTTTCTATTTATTATTATGGATTTATTAAATAGAAAAGCTTAATATTATTACGAAGAAATTGGTGATAAATTTATGTATAATATATCATAAAATATGTTTCTTCTCATCAAAGTCTATCAGTTGTAAGTAAATTTCGCTCCGTATACGTATATATACGTGCGTTCTATATCCGTAATGTTTACTACCCTCTCTCTCTCATTTAAGGGTGCACACGGAGTCAAGGTCACGAGAAGATGTGAATGAAGGAGAGAAGAAGGTAGGCATATATAAGCGGAGAGCAAGCGAGCGAAGCCGAGCGAGAATGAGATAGAGGTGGGAGAAGCAAGAGAGAAAATGGGGCCGAGTAAGGAAGATGAGATCAGGGAGAAAGAGAGAGAGAATGAGAGAGAAGGGAAATGCTTTCCCCCTTATAATTAATGTGTAAGGGTAGGTCGTGGTATGCGCGCTTCTGCCTTGCTTCCGAGGGAATTAAATTACATCAGCTGATTCGCGAGAAAAGGAGAAAGTGAGCGGAAAGCTATTCCCACGACTGCTTCAAACTTCTTTTCAAGCCTTTCAATTTCTTTTCTTTCTCTTCTACATGGATCAGTGATATCGAACACTTGTTAAGTAATTTTTTTTAACACGCTATTCGTAAAAGAAATTCATCGCAACAACAATTTAGCACAATTAATGAATATCCAGCGAAAAGTTTCTTCGATTAAAAGAAATGTTTCTTTGCTATACGGTTAAAGAAAATATTAAACATCACTTTTTTAAATCAAAGAAATTTTTTAAATAAAAAAAAAGTCCAATAAAAAATTGATTTAATTTAAAAAAATGATGATGATTAAAATCAAAAAAATATTTTCTTTAATGATATAGCAAAGAAACATTTCTTTGAATCGAAGAAATATTTCTCTAAGTGAAAGTTTTTCAGATTTATTAAAATTAGAAAAAAATGTATAAAATGTTATAATTGTAACATTAATATGAATGACTAATGTTTATATAAATAAATCTTTTCTTTAAATAAATATTGGTTTTTCAATTTGACATATGTTTCGTCTGATTTTTTAATTTTGCAAATCTTCTTTCATCTCGCCACAAAAATATATTTGAACTAAAATTCGAAATCCAGTAGTAGCATTGTAATCGAGTTCACTAAATCGAATCTCTTAACTCCTTAGGCATCAGCAAATCGCGTCTAATCATGATCGAAACTTACGTGGATCATTTGCTCCACTCTGGTATATGCTTCTCTTCAAGGATTCTTTCGCGATCAAGAGTATCTTCTCGCAGACCGAGACACTCGTCTCCCAACGTCGGAGGGTGGGAAACGCGCCACGGATAGGACGCACGTTGGTAACAATGTCGGATAAGGAATAAAGCTCGAAAGAGCCGCGCGGGGTAGAGTGAAGGACGAGTAAGCATAACGTTGGAGGACGGTTGAGAGAGAGAGAGAGAGAGAGAGAGAAAATAGTGCAAGTAGCGAGAGGAGTAAAGGATAGAGAAAAGCCGTTAGAAGAGACGTAAGAAGCTGGTGGATGGCAGGAGGGTGTGGTAAAGCGAGAGATGTACGGAAAATAGAAAGAATTCAGATCACGGGATGTGTCGAGGGGGGATGGTGAGAGAAACTGGTGGAGGCGTAGGTGAACGACGAGGTTGGCTCGGCTCGAAGAGTAACGGAGGCAGGCGAGGAAGAAGCGAGGGGTTAGGACGAGTTACGGGGAGGACGAGAGAGTCCCCAGAACGAGAATGGAATCAATACGTGGAGGCAAGTATGTGCCCCTGGCTTCACATGCGTGTTTCCGTGCCTGGGGAGACCAAACACGCGAGTATCTACCCCCGTGAGGGGGAGTGAACGAAGGCGGGTGTCCCGCACCCTTCTTTGGTCCAATCCTCGAGGCTGAGTATACCCCCTTTGGATGTGTGACCGTGTACGTGACATTCGGTTATGCGAAACGTTACTGGAATTCCTCATAGGTAGGTGTCTTTGAAGCCATGGTGAGATTAGCGAGAAAATTTTTTTCTCACAAAAAATCGATCACTGGGACATAAGCGCAGAAACTTTGGCTCGGATTAAAAAAAAAATCAATATTTTTAGTAATTTCCAATATTACAATGCTATCTTATCAAAAAATAGATACGTTATACTGGCATTATAAACATTAATTATTAACTCGTCTTTTTTAAGTTGCCAAAAATATTATGCAATATTTCTCTGATATTCTTGAAAATAAATAAATAATTAATAAATAATTTAAATAATGCTTAAATTAATTCTGTGCTTAGAGCGATACAAGTATCTATCTCAAAACATAAATCGAATCCTCACGCCGAATGGAAAAATCCTCGTGCGAATTTTATCTGGAAATCCACATGGAAACGCGAAAGTGAGTAGACGGAGATTCTGAGAGAAGTGTAACTCAATATGCCGCTAATACTACGAAAATATCTTTAGGCGGTGAATATCGAGCTTTCGAACGTACGTTTGTGCATATGTTATCAAGAGATGTAAAAAGTTTTATCAAACAAATTAAACGAAGTTGAAACAACGGTAGACAATAATGAAAGAAATTTGATATGTCGAGAAATAATACTATGAAATAATACTGTAGTCACATACAACTAAATCGATCGCGCAACGTAAAATCTTAATATCATACACAATGAAAAAACGAACTAAAATGACAAAGAGAGAAAAGGTTGTCTCAGGAGGAAAACCAAATTGATTGATTTTGCAAGTCCTTGCGAAGGATTAGAGAGTGCTCTGGATCTGCAGAGACTATCGAAAGAGTCCTTTACTTATAGCCCCCTTGTCCTGCCAATAAAAATGAAACTCTCATCACGTATGATCGATTCTCGTCTGCTTCGAAAGGGCCATGCTATTATTTTCCTCCCTTTACTCCGACGATCCTACCTATCATACGAAGACACGATAGAACGCGTACAACCGGTACGGGGTTATCACGGCAGTCCGGGAGTATCAAGGGGGAATGTTCCTCACTTTGGCAATTCTCAGTGGAGTTGGGTTGTTACATATCTGTGCGTCGTTTTGACGCGAATGATGTTGCCGATTTTATTCGCGATTTCAACGAAATTGATCTGTTCGATTTCTTTGTCCATTCGATATTTTTCCAAATCACGAAACTAGATAAATGTTGATAAACATTAATAAAGTATGATGTACGAAGAAGAATTTTCTACAATTACTAATAATTAAGTACATTTATGCACATTTTATTCCAACTTACATCGAGAAAAATTCAAAATTATGTTTTGCAATTTTAAATACTGTAAAATAAAGTGGGACTTATCTATTTCTATCGAATTTTTATCATCGAAGAATATGCGATGTTTAATAACGAGAATTGTGGATAATTTCATTCCAATCGCATCTCACAGACCTATGCGATATTTACGAGTGTACGCGCGGCGCCTCTCGATAATTCCACTTACCAACTCTGGCTTGTACGCGGTCGATGAAAATGCTTCTGCATTTAAAACAGTTGCATCCGCAAATACAATCAAGATAAGAGTCAACAAAGGTGGAGAAAACTTGATACCTTTTATGAATACGAAAATACAGAGTTTCACTTCAAATAATGTGCATATATTGTTACATATCATATTTATATCTCTAATATTTGATATTCTAATCATTAATCAGAACTTCGATTAGATTTTAAACAATATAAATAAATAAAGAAATACGAATGTATAAACGAATGTCTAGAAACAAATATATTTTCTCTAAATTCAATAAACTGTTTTTAATTCATTATAAAGTGAATACAATATGATTTAATTTAAAATTAAAATAGACCGCAGAGTTGCGAAAAAGAAAATGTAATATATTTTATAATATAATATATGTAGCATCATACTTTCTTTCTATCGGATAGGTTTCCTTCTGGCAAGTAATCTTTTTTTTTATGTAGAATTTGTATGTTCCCTCGATTATTGTACATGGGTTGCAAGAATAGTTTCCTATCGCCTTTTCGTCAGTAAATCACGGTCAGGAGAAAATTCGCGCAAGGACGCACATAGATTTCCGATTCGCATTAGACGAAGGATAGAATAGGAAAGGAAGACTCCCCCATGAACATCCCTTGGCAAGGAAGCATGGGGTTGCCATGGCGACCGTTTCGAATTCCATAGACACACGTAACTCCCTCCAGCCCGCGCCATATGAGAAGCGCTCATGTACGCATCCTACACGATCCTGATTGGACGTTATTTTTTTCCGATAAGGGGTGCACATGTCTCCTACAAAACATTTTTTGAGCATGGTGCGTGTGCGTGTGATTGGTGAAGGGCGACTCGAGGGTGGAAAATCTTTTTTTCTGTCACGTGTGGTTACACAGTTTGTTTCTAATCATCTGCGACATTCTGCAATGTTTAATTTCTGAGAACAAGAACATTTGTGCATGATTTTCGCGAGCAAGACAGTATTTGTGCTGTGATTTATTGGAGTGTTCGTATCTTATTTATGGAATTTTAAAAACTAAAAAATCGTCTTTATATTGGATCAATTATTTTATTTTCATAGATTATTATTTTATTACTTTATTTTTATAGATTACTCTAACAATTATCAAACGTCTACGAGCCAATAGATGGTAAGTGCTTAAATAAATCTAATTTACATACTCACTTAATAAATCTAACTTATTATATTTTTATCAAAACAAATGAATGAAATGATATACTTTAACATATTCACAATTGGGTAAATATAACGCAGTGTGTAGAATAACACGTCGTTTAAGCTTATGTTAATTTCGTCACTTTCATGGGAAGTGATACCTTTATGTTTGTGAGACGAGGTGCCCTTAACTCGACAGGAAAAGGCTTCGCCTTGTGTAAACTTGTGGATAAGTATCTCCTAAGGGCTCGACGCTTCTTCAAAATAATCTGATCGGAAATAAAATCAAATTGTATATAAGAAACTTGTTTTCGATAAACAATAAGAAACTGAGGTCAAAAGTAGTAAGTTGTACCTATAATATAATACATAAAAAAACAAATATAATAAACAAAATATAAAAGAGTAGGAAAGAGATAAAAGTTTGTAATTTTTTGTATTACAAACTTCTCTTCCTTATACTTATGTTTTTTGTTTATGTTTTTTACAACTCACCCTTGTTACTTTTGACTCCAGTTTTCCCAGTGGAAAGTTTGACTAATATTCTTTCTTATGTCCGATAAAAACAGAATATGTATCAACCAGTTTTTAGAAAACCAAACGCAAGTTTATATATTATTAGAATTTAGTTATTTACAGCTTATATTAAACAATACATATGTATATAATATTATATATAATTTGTATATTTTTTTTAGCTTATTATCAATAATTACGATGTAAGTAATTCTTTAATTTCTAATTTATTGTTATTTTCAGTTTATTTTGTTAGTTAAGTGTAATAAGCCAAAAACTTTTTGGATGCTCAAAGAGCGGCAGACAAATTACGGAAACCAGCCCGTGGCGGAATGGAATTAATTTTGCCAGCCCATCAATGTCGATTGATTGATCGGTGCTCACACATTTTCCCCTCCTTGACGATGACAAGGGTGGGTCGTCAGCCCGAAGAAAACCGATCCTCGCGTGAAAGGTGGCGACGGCTCCGGTCCATTTCGCATCCTGTCACTTGCGAATTCCGCGGATGCCGAAGCCACCCTCACACTCGCAAAGCGTGTTTATTTGGCCGGAAGTCCGTTCATAAATCTGGCTGTTTTCGAGCCTCACGCTGTGAAATATGATAGTAGATGTGAGAGCGATGGAAGACCGTCGCATATAAGCGAAGATAAATCCCAGCAGAAGAAAAGGACCCGCGGACATCAACCCCCTCCAGAGAGAGACTTCAACCCCTTACGATTTGCAAAAGTAACCACTGCGATAACATCATGCCCCCTGCCTGCATCTGGTACAACACGTACTTGCGAGTTTTCCTCTGGAAAGTTTGTGGATTACTCATGCGGAGCTTGCGACGCGTTTTGCCGGATAGTGAACTCCCTGAATAAATATATTTCACAGTTTGCCGCGAATGTGTTTTCCACTTTTTTTTTTCATATCCAATTTTTTCCAAACGTTTCGGATTGCGCTCGATTGATTGTTACAGTTTCGATATTCGCAATTGGTCGTGATATGTTTTGCGAATTAATTTTATGAATCAGGTGGATGTGACTCTTTTCCCCAATGTAACATAATTTTGATTAATACTTCCATTTCATAAATTTTCGATATATGAGTGTCATTTCTGATTGAAAAAAACAAACGGCATTTACATTAATTCTATTTTACTAGCATTTTTTATATTTGAAATAGTTATGCAATTTGGAACAGTTTTAATAGAGTTAGTTCACTCGGGCATTTCGCTGTGTTAACGTCTTCTATTATCTTCTTTATTTTTATCTCACGTGAGATGATGAGAGTTCTGATAAGACGTCTTTCTTGTTCTCATTTAAAACAGCCCAATACTAAGTAGAGATTGAATCAAGTTAAGGTAGGTCGTTGTTTGTTACCCCTCTTCCGCCACCTCGCTTAACCAAGTTTCTTCATTTCTCTTTTCGTTCTTTAAACGTTTTCTCTCTTTTACCAAAGCGACAGGCACGCACTTCTCCTCTCGTCCTGTCTCGCGCCATTCGTTCCGCAATCTTCTTAAGACTTTAGGGCAAGCAAGAAGGGAGGTGAAGCCAGCAGATGGGGTAGAGTATTAATAAAAACTCACATCGCATCTTATCATCCCTCGAGCGAGTCCTCTCGACCGCCGTGTGAGAAACGCTTACCGCGCGCGCCACTTTCCCTCTTTATCTCTGTCACTCCTTCCCTTAAGGAGAATATTGTTTAACCCCCGAATAACTCTCGCGCCTGTGATTTACGCGCGACGTCCTTCATTTATTTACTTATTAAATTCGTGTCATCCTTCGTGCTTCTTTCCTCTATAAGATGTGTTTTGGAAAAAAGAATTTATCCTATCATCTTTTGATGTAGTATCATTTAAATATCCTGCGACAATAATAAAGTTTATAACTATGATTTTTAAGTATTGCTATGAAAAGAGTGTTTTACTATAATATAAGGGAAAAGATTTTTATTTACAATAATAAACGCGCAATTTTTATTAAAATAAAAATAGATGTTAAAACTCTCTCAGCAAGCGACAATTTCCAAATTCTAAATTTTAATCCAGGCAAAAATTAGTAATTTTAGCAGTAATGTTTTATAAAGATATATGTGAAGATATATGTAAATGAGAATTATTAAAATAGATGCAAAATTAGGTATAATTAAGTACATCTTGTAAAAAATGCACTCAAAAATATTATTAAAATTAGAAAAATTTCAAAATATTATTCTAATCAATATTAGACATTTCATGGAGAGTAACATTTTAGATAACATCAAATATTTCAATTCGCTCACTTTTTGACCTCTAGATTTTTCTTGGATTTTCATTGCTTACCTATACGATACGAACAGATACTAATTCATCTATTACTTATTTAACGAACAAAGTCCAAATCGAATATTCGCAAAGTCATATGACAAAATTTTAGTGTTACCATTTTATACGACAGATAAAGTAATGATATCACCGTACTATTCGTCACAGAGGTGATCGTACTTTTCATGGCGCACGTGCACCTCGATGTTAACGGACTTCCATTAAGGGAAAATTCTGGCCGGAAGCAGGAGGCGGTTTAAGCTAGGAACTGGATGAAACCGCGCGGGTGACGGTAGTACTAAAGGGGTGGCGATAAAGATGAAGAGGACGAGAGAAAGAGAGGGAGAAAGAGCAACGTGGGGTGGAGTAGGATGGTCGGCGGGGACGGAGAAAGTGGATAATGGAATTTCGAGAGCGAGAGTCGAGGACAAAATGGCTGGCACGCTTGCTGCTTCCAGAGCGGGCCGCTTGGAGGGTGGCGCGACTGCACTCGGAAGGGTGGTAGAGGTTAATTAATTCCGGGACATAAACCCACCCTTCCCTCTCCTTCTCTCTCGAGCAGACGGCGGGCTGTCGTATTGCATAGAGAGAACGGTACGGCTTCATAAACTATTATCAAGAGCAAGGTCGCGCTTAAACTGTGCCATCCTGTACAGTTTAAAGGGACCGGGTCAGAAGGAGAGAGATACTTAATAAAGCTACCGTATTGAAAGAAACGTGCATAAAGTACATATGTTTATATAATTATAAAAATTTAATCATACATAAAATGTGTTATAAAAGAATATCATAGAAATTTATAAGATGTATCCAGAAGTAATATAATTTTTATACATATTAGAAGATTTTTATGTACAATACGTATGTATAATATACACATAGAAGTAATTAAAAAATTATAAACATGAAAAAAAATAATAATAATACGTAATAAATATATCTATATTTTGTCTTTATCTAGATTTATTATTAAATGAGAATATTTTCATAAAATATTATCACGGAGACATTGTAAACTTTTGTATACAATATTTCTAAAACTTGATTATTTGCCGATGTAAAATATAAAATGTGTACACGTGTAACTATATTATCTAAATATAATAATGCTTTGATAGTAAAATAAGTAGATAATTTTGTAAGATAATATTGTAAAAGTTAAAATATAGGAAGATAATACTAAATTGATTAATAAACACGCAGCAATAAAATATCTAATTAAAAATTTGTTTATAAAATAAAACTATAAGAATATATTGATAATAAAATATAACTGCCAATTATAATTTTTTTTTTTCTAACAAACAATAAACATTCTGCACTACTCAAGTAAGCCAATTTCTTTCGGAGACCATTGCATACTACATTTGCTATGTAAATGTATACGGGCATTCATCAGAGGCAATTGTGAACGCGTCGCCGCGGTGCTCCGCACGCGAGAAAGTATTTTCCTTTCAGAAACTTGGAGGGTACGCATGCGGAATTATCGTCGCAAAATGCTCGCAAATTTCGATGGTGTGCAGCACCATATGCTATCGCCGTGGCACTGGCTCGCCGTGACGATGATTGAATGCGTAATCTGTGGGTAAAATTCTTCGCGTTTTGGCGGGAAAGTTGCCGGCGCTTCGTCGGAAATTCGCTTCATGCGTGAAAAACGACAAACTGTATTTGCCGCAAACGCGGACATATCTCGCTTATTCTGAATGAGTACGCAAAGTATTTGAGAAACTAACATCCTATGCAAACAGATGTGAATCCGTGTGTAAATAAAACAAAATGGAATGCGAAAAAATGTATATATTATTTAGTTTAGTGTAGTTATTCAAAATTTATATTTGTTCACTCCCTTTGATGTGGTAATGACTTCGTTAATCTCAGTAGATTTCTAGAATTTTTATAAACTTATTATAAATTAACTTTTTATAAATTTATTTTTATAAAGAATTTTTGCAGGTAATTCTTTTTTTTTTAATTTAATGCAAAAAATTTATGAATCATTTAGTTTCCATGCTAATGAGAAAGCTAATATAAAATATTAAAATTCAGCATTCCGAGATTTAGCACTTGGTAGCATCGCATCAATTATAATTTTGTTTAATAATTAGCTTTTATCAATATTAAAATTTTCAAATAATATAGGTTGTACCTTGATGTTCTTATTTCTTTTAATAATTTCGATTATTTAATTAAAAATCTCTAAATAAAATTATAGAATAATAATAATCCTTTAACAATTTCACATTACGATTCATTTTATATATTAGAATTCCGAATAATCTCAGCATCTCTCGCACAAGCTCGATCTTGACAAAATCTTTTACCGTTGCGTACAATAACGTCGAGAAGCGTGAAACCGTTACGCGTTAGACTCACCATAATGGACGCGATTTGCGTAGGGGACCTCCGCTCATTATTCAAATCGAATTATGTCGACCGATTGACACGTTCTCAGGTGGTGGCTTTTCAAATTCCCAAGTCGGTAGCCACGCCGGGGGTTCCCGGTGCGCGCGAGGTGTCGTGAGAGAGGAACACATTTGCATACGGAATTGAACTCTTCCATTCTGGCACTACGACCCCATCGGGAATCGCGTGCTTGAAAAACATCGATCGAATGAACGAGGTGAGAAAGATCGAAAGACATGTTTCGAATTTTGGAATGTCGTGCGTTAATTATTTTCCACGTGGCGCCTAATAAAAAAAAAAGAGAATTAAACGACATAATTTCTCACATATGTATCTTTGTTATTAAATAAATGTACTTTTGAAGTAATATGCAAAAAATAAAATAATTACGTTATCAAAAATGAAAATCTTTCAGACAGTTTAAAAGCATTATACATACAATAGTAGTGTTCGTCTATATAATTGGAATGAATAAAAATAACTATTCGTGTACGTGTTGATTGTTAAATATTACGATGGATATAAAAATATAAAACACAAATCGCGAATTAGATAAAATTTAGATTTACAGACTGATTATGGAAATTCTACATATCTATCTGTCTCAGTATTCTTCAGATGATACAAATTTGGAGAACAATGGAACGTATAAACGTCCAACAATAGATATAAGACTGATTCTCTTAATCGTTTTATATTATACATCAAAAAGTTTACATGTAAAAAACAAACATCTGCTTGTACATAGAAAAGGCGTGCAATGGTCATATAATGGCATAACCCCTTGAAAATACCTTGAGTTAAATTATACGTTATCCGGAAGTACTTTAAGATCATGAATGAAAAAACACAAGCAAGAAATTTATTTCGACAAATTAACGTTTATGGCAATGCAATAAACATTACATTTATGACGAGACAACACATTTAATGGTTTATAAAACTAGTAACAGCTGATTATATTCTGTATCTTTCGTAGAAATAAAATTGTAAGCGATTTTTTGTTGCACTGAAAAAAGAGACGACAGCATAATTGTATTTCTGTGAGTATGAAATGTGTCATAAAAAATATTTTAGCTAATTATAAGAATGTATATAATTTGATAAAGATAGTCTAAACATATACTTTTTTTTTGGCATATACTTGTTTCTATTTTTTAATGTAACAATAATAGAATATAACAAATGGAAAACAAATAATAATTTTTTGTTCCGTATTTTATAAAATAAATAAAAAAAGATAACATATATAATAAAATAATAATATATTCATACACACACATATATTTAATTATACAAAACGGCTTTTAGTATAACAAGGATTATCTTGTTGTAACAAATATATGTATATATTAAAGTATTTTGCATAAAATAATTGTTAAATAATTACAAATGAAATGTCTTTGAAATGAATTCGATTATATTTTTTGGAACAATCGGAGAAATATTGCAGTAATACAAAAATAATCTCAATGTTTTACAAAACGGAGGGCAAATCACGGTTGAATTAAATGTACTTTATATATATATATGTACATATACATATTAATATATTTTGTTTGCATAAGAAAGATAGTTGGATGTTGCGTGTGAATGAACGTACGTGTGTCATATCCGTGAAATCTGATTAAATATGCTTTCTATAATGTATAATGTATACAAGTTAGATCAAGAAATGATGTAACATAAGCTGGGCGGAACACTGAATAAGAAGAAAGAAAAAAAATTATAATATCCATTCGAACAAAACTCGTATGACGAATTCTTTCTTTATATAGACTTTATTATATTAACTTTATCGGATAATTTATCGTTGATAATACTTTGGAGTTAGCAAGTAGATCGATGACTTCTCTTGTTGATTTCCCTGCTGTTTCACTTCCTCTCTTATCGCGAAACCAATGCAAGAAATAAATTTATCCTCGTGAAGTAAAATCCTTAAATTTACTGCTTCGATTTTACTAGTCCTCGTGGAACCCCCTCGGTAAACGAGATCCGATGCGACCATGTTTCGATGAGATCGATAGTCTCCCCTTGCTGATGGTGTAGGTATACTCGTGCGCCCGTAAGCATGCAACTGGATCTACCTTCGTGTATAGGGATTCTTTACTCCTGAATGAATACCGCCATCTTACAAAGCTGCAGAGATATTACCATGTTACAGGCTCTATCTATATTTGCTCAAAGATAAGCTCGCATGTTCGAATAGTCATACTACGGAAAGTCTTAGTTTTATTACGATTAATTTCTTTGAGAAGACAATAATTATTTAATTATCTATCAAGATGTTCTTAATTCACAAGATAGTAAATAAAATTACAATTACTGTATGTATGTAAAATTAGATTTTCAGAATTTTTAAATTTAAGACTTGGGATAGTGGATACACTTTAAACCTTTCATCTTTATTGTATTTTTACTAAATAATGTATTATTTATAAATCGCGTGTGAATCACAAATCATCACAATATCTATTTAAATCTGTAAATTATAATAAATAACATATATCATATAAATATATATATATATATGTATAGCAGATTCCGTTTAATCCGCGAGTCAATAAACCCAGGCACGAGAACTTAGCCGTAATAGTACGAGCACATGCATTGCCATCGTGCATGCGAAAAGGTTTTCAACGCCGTGTTCCGCTCGATGTCCTCCGTGTGAGCGAGCGATCCCGCTGAAAATTGAAAAACTCGAGAAAAATCAGGCACAATCCCAGGCGCAAGCCGTTCTCGGGGGGACAGCAGGTACAACGGAATCTGGACGAATCCGATTGAATTGCAGTTTGTTGCATACACACGGGTGAAGCGCGCACAACAAACTCGGTTAGCCTCGAGTTACGAGGAATTTCAGTTCTCTCTGTATTCACGTCTCCTTCTCGCGCCTGTCTGCAGGCTACGCGAGAGAAGGTAGATGAATACTCGGTAGGTCGGAGGGGCTGTTAAATCGTGCGGTAAATTCGCTTGCATTTCACTCTCTGGCGAAGGAGTCCCGGAGTAATACATCGTTGTCGTCGTCGTCGTCTTCGTCGTCGTCGTCATGGAGGGCGTAAGACGAACTCGAAGCTATTGGAACCGGGTCGAATCGAAGGTCTTGCCGGGGCTCTACGCCGGAGGAGAAGGATGAGGAGGAGGAAAAAGGAGGATGGTTGGAAGTCTGATCAGTTTATAAGCGCACATTGAGTTATTGGTAGCTCATCTGCCTCGTCGATATCCGACTGGATGGCTCCTCCTCTCTTCTCTTTCCGTGCAGAGAAAACTGTCTGTGCACTTTAGCAAGCTTCGCGAAATATCTCGTTCTTTTGCTCGTTTGACGCATGGCGCGCGCGTGTACACCGACGATACGTTGAGATAAAAATATGCACGTTTATTCCATAAAAATGGGACGGTTACTCTTGAACCCAAGAATATATGAATTCTTTATACGTACATCGATGATGAAATTTGTAAAACTTTTTTGTATACACTCAGAAAGAGATACTTAAATATTTATTTATTGTGAGAAATATTATATTTATTTCGCTGAAATAAATATTTACTTAAATATGGCGAAATCTAAAATTTTTTTTCTAGCGAATAAGCCTATTCTATTCTATTTTACTTTTTACAATTAATGAGATACATTTTGCAGAAATATATATCGTCAACATTAACATTTCACAATTCTTCAATTTTTCTCTCAGTATAACTTTTACGATAGCATATTATAATGTCGTTATATATTCGAAAAAATTACATATTATTTAAGAAAGTTTATAAAATATACTACATTATTATGTCAGATCTAAAAACAGCGATTAATGTGTTTTCCGAGAAAACTTCCGCTATTTGACAACATCTCGCACATTACACATGTATTCGCGGCTTTCACCGAGTTAACTAGGAATACTTCTCATGTTTAAAGTTAATTACATGTATCAGTGTGGCAGTCATCAGATAGCTTTTAACATGTCGCAATATATTGTAGATACAATTTATCGCGCGTATTGCATTGACAGACGATAAAAAAATAAAAGGAAGGACGCGCACGTTGCGTGCATCGTAAACAAAACAATAACAACAGCACCGACCACATCAATCGTGAACGTCGAGTCATGGCGACTCAATATGCATTTAAGAATGGTCTCGTCGCGCGAAATACTTTTCTCGTGTAGTGCGAATGCATTTGATGGCCCTGCGTTATTAATGGATCGAGCGTGGCTACACTTTCCGGACCGGTCACCGGTTCTAGGAAGCAGATGGATTCTATGCAGAAACTGATGACGATCACGACTTTAACAGATTAAACAACTTGGAAGATATAGACGCGCTACGCATATATCCATCGCAATAGAAAGTCCGATTATAAAGTGTGAGACATTAGACCAGTCGTGACTAGTGGCTTTAGATAAAAATCGAATCGACATTTGCCCGAAGTGCGATTATTTGTCGGATTACACCGCAGATAAAAATCAAGAATTATGTGGTAAAAAATGTATTTAGTAATAGTAATGCTAGTTAATTGAACGACGATAAATCTATTGCTAAAAATATCAATAAATAAAATACGGAATACTTAATTCCGGTATGTGGTATCCTTTCGCGCGTAATAAATATGTGTAGCAATATACAATCAGTAAAAAATTTAATATTTAATAAAGTTTAATATAAAACAAAATTTATTGCTTACGATAGCGATTATCTTTCTTCATTACATAAATATATTATATAATCAGGGTTGGGTAAGTTAATGTTTTTTTTTAAACTAAATTAAGTTAAAGTTAATGGCTTATAAAATTAATAAAATTATGTTAAAAGTTGAAGGAAGAATTAACTTAACAAAAGTTCAGTTAAGATTGAATTAACTTAAGTTTAAAAAAAAATTAATTTTGAAAAAAATTATTTTTGAGATCAGAATATCCTAATCTTTCTTAAAATGAGATTACTTTAAATAACACATTTAAGACAAATATATTAGGTAATTTTAATTTTATCTTCACATGTAAGTTACTTATATATAATAAGATTTGATTATCATAAGGCGTTTTTATCAAAATCTTGCGAGAGAGAAGCGTATATGTTTTGCGTTATTTCTCTTTCTTTAACTTTTATCCAACTTTCTTTAATTTCTGAAACGACTGCTCATGAATGTTAACAACTACATCGACTAGATATTTGTTACAAAAAAATATATGTAAAAATTTAGAAAATGGGTGGATATGCACTGTTCTACAATAATTCTTCATCTAAGACTCATATTTATGTTGCTGAAATATAATTAAAATTAGTGTGATTCAAATATAAGCAGGAATTGACAAAAACCTAACGAATCAATATAAACTGGCTATCATATGGTATGACTCTTAATATAGATCTCTCATCGTAAAATCATTGAACTCTTTTTCTAAATTAATTCTTTAATGTTTAAAACTTTATTTAGAAAAAAAATAGCATTAACAGATAGAAAAATTTTTAATTTAAAAAAGTAATTAAATTAAGTTAAAAATTAA
>Ga0157364_1000683_pt1 | contig 25086 bp, 9 predicted proteins | sample AttsexASBM2_FD_111476 | JGI IMG/M metagenome (GOLD analysis project Ga0157364, IMG submission 111476) | Fungus gardens microbial communities from leaf cutter ant in Ribeirão Preto, State of São Paulo, Brazil - Atta sexdens ASBM2 | ecosystem: Host-associated > Fungi > Mycelium > Unclassified ...
AATTATGATGCTCAAACTGGTTGTCAAACTCAAACTAGAATATCAAAATTTTTTGCTCATCATGCTTGAGTTTCCTAAGTTATTTTAATGATTCAACAAAATTTCAAATCAAATATATAACTAAATATACTTCACCAAAATCGTTCTTTCTGTGTGCATTTAGCACAAATAGTTTCACACTTAAAAAATGTTTTCTGTTTCTTTTATCTTTATCTAAAGAATGTATAGAATATCAATCTTATTTAATTATAAATTATCAAAGAAATAAAAGAAAACAATGAAAATTAAAAATACATTCAAAGAAAGATTTCTTCAACTCAAAGAAATGTTTCTTTGTTATACGATTAAAGAAGCAATTTCTTTGATTTGAACATCATTTTTTTCATTTAAACATTATTTGTTTTAATCAAATAAAAAATTTATTTGATTTAAAGAAATTAAAGAAATAACGTTCAAAGAATTTTTTTCGTTAACCATATAGCAAAGAAATATTTCTTTGAATTGAAGAAACTTTTCTCTGGGTGTATAATGTTAAGATAATCAGAAATATCATGCGAGTAATTACGTTAAAAAACTACTACGCGAATAATAATGTAAAGCTATAAATAGGGATGAACGCTAAAAGAGAAAAAAAGCAACGTTCAAATAATTATTTATAAAAAAGATTGTGTGACAAAAACGTTGTCGTTCACAGAAAGTTAACTCGGTTTGTACAATTGACGATTCTTCGATTGATTAAAACAACTTGTATAAGGTTTTCTCATCGATTCAAACAAGTTTATAGACGAAAGTGAAGGAAAAGAACATAGGATACTACGGGCGATGAAGTGAAAGAGACTTATCAAGCGCATCGCTTTGTTTCTGGCAATTAGTCATGATCGACGTCACGCGCCGAGTGTTTCCAAAGTCCATCGCGACTAATTGCCGCGAAGGCGACAGCCACGAAGTAGCCATCGGAAATTTGTCAATTGCAGGTAACTTTGGCTCGTTCTGCGCACAGTTTCCTCGCAGATGTTCCTGATAGGCTAAAGTTACGGGCTACGCTTGTGGAGCACCTTACTTCGACGGCCGTTCCCTTGTACACCAATTTCTTTATCCCCCTCATCTGCGCGTATACACACTTATACACACGTATACATCCGCCTTCTCGCCATCCCACCTTCTCCCAAGTCACCCTCGTTACTTTCTTTGTTTTCTTCTGCTGTCGAATGTCGCGATCGTAAAATCGATACCTACGACTGTACCTACGGCTGAATCCAAGGGGAATTCGTGTACAGTTTCGTGAAAATTCGAAAATTTCGACCTCTTATTTTTTCAGATATAAATAACTTAACTGGGAAAAAATATATGTCAAAAGGTTCTCAAGAAAAAGTAGACACTATTCAACGGATATAATTATATTTGATTACGCTAAAAATTAAAAATCTTTAACTTCTAATACCATCTTGCAAATCGATTCACAGTCGATTCTTATATTTAAGACTGTTTTAAATACAATTTTAAGATATCAATCGCAGACTCGAAATGGTTCTTAAAATAAGAACTAAACACTGGTTTTGATAATCCTAGGACATTTTCCTAATTTTTAAATGATATAATGATTTAGAATAATTTTATTTCACAATTTTATTTTTGTTCCATTTATGTAGGTTAATTATCGTATTTTATATGTTTATGCCAAGTCGAAATATAATTTTTTATGTAATTAAAAATTTTAAAACCTTTTTTATATTAGGTGTAGTAAAAAGAAATCCATTATTTTTCCATTCAATTTCATTTCAAAAATAATGGATTTTTTTTACTACACCTAATGTAATAAAACTTTAATGAATTCCAAGGATTTATATATTCCTTTAACGTTACAAAAAAATACGTGTTCTTGTTACAAACTAAAGATGTGTAGTATTTGTCTCAAATATTTGTCTAATTATGTTAATTATTTTAATAACAGTTTGGAGAAATATGACGTTCATGTTAGATTTAAAAAAAAATATAACTGCGAACTTGTTTCGGGAGAAAACACCAACTCATTAAGTGTATTGCTACAAGAGGAACTATTTCGAAGATGACAGGAACCATTAGTGAGTAACTAATTGAGGGGTTCCGAGGTAAAACCCAGTAAACTCGAGTAACAGACATTTATGCAAATGTCAGTTACCTGATTTTACGTTCGAACCCCTTAATTAAACACAGTTGTCAGGTGGACATTCCAAGAACTTAGAAGTCAGAGTTAAAGAAAATCGCACGTAAGTGTGTGGAACGTTTATGGCGTTTTTAAATAGCCGAGTTGAAAGTTTCCGTAATGAACGATAGCATGATATCGCGTGTTATATTTATTTGCAGATAAACTGAAAGTTTTACGCCGTTTATATATAAAAAAAAACAGAATAAAACAATAAAGAGAAAAACAAATAAACTTCAATAAAAGAAAAAAAAACTATCTTTTTCCATCAATTCGCTACGTAGGGAATTAAAATAAAATATTTTTTATCGCAGGATATAGAAAATAATCACCTGTCGAATAACTCCTTTGCTTCTCGCCTTGTATGCATACACAATTATCCTTTCAAAATCCGTAAAAGCGTTCTATTCTCGTACGCCTGTATTATATCCACCTATCTCTTTCTTTTCCTGCCTTTGTCTCTCTCTCTCTCTCTCTCTCTCTCTCGCTCTCTCTCTATTTTCTCTCGTTTCCATTTTAAAATTGTTCATTTAAAAGCTTACCTCAAACCCTATTCAAAGCCACACGTGTAGCTGGACGCGGTCAAGCGCCGTTTCGTTATATTTTCTCAGAATACTCTCTCGCACCGCGCGTCGCGACGCGTCGCGATGCGTTGCGTCATCCAACGCGTTGTCGACCGGATCTCGCGCGTCGGCCACGTGACGTGGCACGTATACGCGAGCGTCGGCAGGCGTCGAGACGCCGCCGGAAAAGGGGCGTCCGCGGCTTTATGTTCCCGTTGGGAATTCCGTTCTCATGCCTCACGGCGTTTCGTTTCACGTCGACGTCCCGACGCTGCACGTGAAACTACCGTGCCGGTACATGGACACGCACATACACATATATACATACATATACGCGTGGAACGTGAGCGCATGTTTAAAGCCGGTACTGTCAGGCCGGACACGAAACTTTGCCGGATCGCCTGCCGTGATCCGCGAGTCACGAGACGCGATACGCGTGTCAGGATCGCCTCCGCGAGACGATCGCGTGCGCAGATGTATTAGCAGATTGTTGTTGCAATTTAGCGTTATGTGATTAGCGTGGCGCACGTGTGTGAGCACTTAGTAAATTGGCTCAAATCAAATAGTAACGATATTTCTAATTGGAGGTATCTTAATTTTAAAATATTTGCAAGTATTTTTGCACGTGCATAGTTTTTTCATTTACGTAAACTCGTATCTGAATATTCTTAGTTTAGCCAATATGACAATGCCTAAAATAATTTGAATTTCAGGGCTTCTTATGTTTAGAACTCACATATGGAAATATCAGCTTATATAAAATCTATCTTCGTATTTTAAGGATATTAATCTTATCGGATTTACATACGCTTGATATTTTCGTATACACGGAATCGTATACGTTGAATTAAATCTGCTTCCGTCTTCATGTAATAATATTTTTATACTGAAAACATGTACGTACGTAATAATAGTAGATGATTACAACTTTATTGAAGTATGGAGAAAAGAAAATACACAGATTAGCATGTCCGGAAGGATAAAAGTACAATTAGATGGTCAGATAGTTTCTCAAAAAGATGAAGGCATCAATACAACACTGTTGTATATGAGTTCAAGTGTTAATAAAATATAATTTGTATAATAATTTAATACATATGTATGAGAGACGTATACAATAGATGTATGGACATGAAAATTAAGCGATGAATTGAATAAATATATTTATAGAACATTCGCATAGAAATACCGAAATTCGACAATAGAACATATAAGAAGATAAAGAAAAAAAAAGCGCTGCAAAATATATATCATACTTAGAAATGATGTATCATACTTAGAAATAAGAAGCATAAAGAGATTGCGGACGTTCCAAAAGAAGAGAAAAATGAAGACGAGCGGATGTCACTATAATAAGTTAAAATATTTAACTCCAGCATAGAAGATTTATATTTGAATGTGCGGTGAAGAAGACAAGATAATGATGATTGAGAGCGAATGATCGATAATGCAGGAGTGAAATTCATGATTATAATTGAAGCAATCTCATAAGATAAGGACTTTCAGAACGCAAGATATTAAACATGAAACAGCGTAGATGAATCACTGCTGGATATTCAGCCTGAGATCTGAAACAGTAGATTAGATGATCAAATTTTTTAGTCACCATTTGACAAATAAAAGCACATGGAAAGATTTTGATGAAATATCTAAAAATTTAGCTAAGTAAACAAATCTGTAAATAATTTTATTGATGCATTAAAATAATTATGTAAAAGACTTGAGCAATGCTAGAAAGTTTTGAAATTCTAGCGACCAGCTTGAGCGTAATTATTTTAATAGATCAACGAAATTGTATATGTTCGGATTTATATCTAAGTAAATTTTATATTATACTTCTGCAAAACTGTCCTTTCCGGGCACGAGTTTTCAATGCGATGAATCCGATTTCGCACTTGGCTATTCAAATTTGGTGTGTAAACGATGTCAGCGTAATCAAACAGCGAAAGGACGAGCATTTGGGAAACGAGGAGCTTTTGTGGAAGGAAGAGAATATAGTCGAGAGGGTATAATGGTATAACATATGCGAGACGTGTATAAGCAGCTTTACATTTGATGGTTACATGATGGTCGAGAGATCGTACGGAGTCGAAGTTTACACCGAATATCTTCAATTGGCGGGAATACAATAGGAATAGAATTTAAGGAAATTAAACGGAAATGAGACGGCATGTATATCGATTACCAATCACATGCTAAATCAATCATTTAACCAATAAGTTTATTGAAAACTATAATAACATTAACATTTATTATATCTTCTACAATACAAATCATTTACTTAATCTTCATTGTCTATCACTTTAAAGGTAAAGTTTCTATTTTGATGGAAAGAAATAAAAATATTTGCAATTTGCTATCTCAATTTTGATATGCTTCGAAGTCGATATTTTCTGAAAGATTTATATATTTATTGAAATATCTATAGTTTTCGAAAGTCTTCAGTTGCTTAAATACTTCTTTAATTAGTTATGACTTGAAAACAATAGATTGTAATAGTTTTGTTGAAGAAAAATTGACTTTAAAATTTCGTCTAAGTATTTAATAAATATTGTCAATTTCATTAAGCTCTTGATCCTTTCGGAGTCTACATGAAATCAAATTGAAAGGATTTTTTAAAAATTACAAGATATATATGGGAGAAGTGATTTTGATCGTGTTACGCTTTATACAACTTTACGTTTTACGTTTTAGCGTCAGATATATTTTTTATGTGACAGACATAAAAAAAAATCCCGTAATCTCTCGACTGTGGTTCAAGCGGGTACGTAATGTGCCAGACGTAACGTGCGAGAGAATCGCTTGGGCGACAAGGAATTTAAAGTTTGTTCGTGAAATTCGAGCATCTTCACGCCGGAGTATGCGTCAGATACGAGCACCCTCGAATTTAAGGATGCTCGAACAACTGTTGCGTGCATCCTTCGCAGCTTCTTTCGCGTCGTCTCGTCTTCCGCACGACTGCTCGCGCAGCATGCGTCGCGTCGCTCCGCTCCGCTCCGTTCTGCCCCGCTTCGGAATATGCGCGGCGGGTTCGCGCGTGCGAGAGGTCGCCGCGGGCGGACGGGACGGCCGACGTCGCGACGCACGGCGTCGCGGCAACGGGTGCCGAGCGCCGCGCCGTCAGTTTGCGTCTGCCTAGGGTCGCGACGTCCTCGCTTCCACGTAACACTGGAGATCGTGTCAGCCACTCCGTTTCGTGTACGCGATCGAATACTGGACGGCCGACGACGTCCCGACGAGTGGACGCCAAACAATCGTAACGTTCCGATCGCGATCGATCGATAGATCAGAAGCACGTGACTGATCGCCGCCAAACATCCAATCCGTTTTCCGCGACGATCGGTTGGTCTGGAGGAAGTTTGAGGAAATCCTCGGGTGTTCCCGGGGTGATCCGAGAATTCTTAGAATTCTCCTAGGATCCTTGAGAGTCCTTGGAGAAGTTTGCGAGATAAGTCGGGACTTTGCTAACACTCCGAAAGCAACTCGAAGCGTCTGAGATATCTCGCGAAAGTTTAAGGAGACATAAGAAAGCTTGCAGATTTTTGGATAAGTTTACGAGATGGCGAATTAGTTTGTAAAAAACTTGAAAGTCGCAAGTTTTTAAGGAAGTAGAGCTCGAAATTTTGAGACGTGTGGAGCAGTTAGAAAGTGTTTGAGATATTATCGAGAGCCACTGAAAACTCTGACAAGTTTGCAAGAATCTTCGGACATCTCCCACCGAGGAACAGAAATTCTTTAGCGATCTACGAAAATTTTTATAAAAGATCTAACACGATTTCAGCTTTTGAGACTCGTGTTCCAAGGTTACCGAATAACTTTTTCCGTCGCGTAGATTTTTGGTCACGTGGCCGCAGAGTTACAAAACTTTCGAGGTTCTACCCTGAAAGTATGCATTGCGTTTTATAATCAAGGAAGGACTTTCTTGGTTCATCGCTATTTTATAAGAATTTCAAGGAAGACAGTCCAATCAAAGTAAAACTGAAAAATGAAATTAATAAAGAATTAATCCATCTGGCAAAGTCTCGTCACATTATACGATTTATTAATCTATTATCGAAGATTTTCTATGAGATATTCATCGCAAATTCTCAGCTCACGAGTGTTTCTCTAGGACTTTAAATCTTTACCGGAGGATATTTTCACTCCGCGGTTCGAGGACCTTAAAGTGAAAAGGCTTGACGTTTAAAAGGCTTCCAGTTATATCCTGCCCCGTCATGATTTCGAAGAGTTCTGTTTGAACAGTCTTGAATACAGTAAGAACGACATAAGTGGAATTATCTAAGACCAATAAGGTCTTGAAGTTGATCGATCTGCGGCCGATATTTTTGAAGAATCGGTGAATTCAATTCAGCGATTCGTGGAGACAGAAGGTAGATGGATCTATTTTGATATCTGACAGAACTGTTCTCTCCTCTACAGAAATTTCGGTGAGTAACGGTAATCTTTAATTGGATTTGCGTTTTGAACACATTGGACAATTTTGTCTTAAATTTAACGCATTTCGTGTGTCTCAAATAATTCGATTCCAATTCACTCGATTTTTTATATTAATTTAACAAAAGATGAATATGTAGAAAATAATATAAACATTATGTGAAAAAATCAACATAAAAAATGTAACACTGATATAATTTGTAAGCAAACTGTAGAAACATATTTTTCAGCAAAATTAACATTTATGATACGTTAAATTATACATTTTATTCATTTATTTTATTGTTGGAATTTATTTTTTAAAATACAGTGTTATTTGTTAACTTACACATAATTTACACATAAATTGTGTTACTTTGACAAAAATGTGGAATATCAATTTATAACATAATACAATATATGTTCAAATAATATAATTATATTATGTTAATTGAATACTCGGATATGTTGACAGTTCCATAATTTTAATAAGGCTTGAGTGGATTGTTTCTAATGTAAATATAAAATGTTTTTACTGTGTGAGAGCGTTATATCTACAGAAATAAAAATTTTTATATAATAATGACGTATTATTATTAATATATTGATATATTATAAATGTAAATTATGCATTTTTAAGAGAAAAAGATTATATCTAGAAAAAATGAAAAACTAGAAGTCTAATTTACGTGCGAGTGTAAAAAATAATTATTTTGATTACATGATTTCTTATATAAAAAAATCTTAATAATCTTCGTATCTAACTCTTGTTCTAAAATTTAAGCACTTAACAAAGTATAAAAAAATGCTGAAAAATATTTTTGTTAATCCAAGAGCAATTTAAATTTAAACGCATAAAATCCAAACGCATTTACGGATTCATAGAATTTTTATCGTGTAATTTATTACACACCCCATACTGTAGCCTCGAATATATACCGCCTGGTATTGTCACTTGTTTCGAGCGACGTAGTTTTACATAGTAATAACATAAATATTCAAATATCCACAAATATAAATATTTCAAATACCGGACTAATAAAATAAATATTCGAGTAAATTGCAAAAAGAATCCTCAAAATGTTTGTAGATATTTAGTCATTCTACAAATTACGATTATATATGTAAAGCTATCCAAACGAGACATGGATATCAAAAGCGAAAGAGAAGTTAGACATTTCGCATTACCTGTTCGTCTATTTACAAATTCCAAATGTTCAAAATTTGAACGCATTTACGGATTAGCGAGCTTTAATCGTGTCATTTATTACCACGTGCCACGTTATATCCTCGAACGTACACCCCGCCGTATTGTCGTTTGTTCCAAGCAACGAGTTAGATTACTGTTGGGTGAACTTCACAACTTAATTCTCTTTCGCGTCGCAGCAGCTGCGAATATCAGTCTGCGCGATTGCTCGCGCGAGCTTACGCGTCTCACTCGCAAAATCTCCGGCTCGGATGAGCTCCGGCGCGGTGCGACTCGCAAAACTTGGCACTAAACTCCCGCATTATCCTTGTCGTTCGCTCTCGCAGACTGGATGACGGGCGGTACTCGCTGTACTAAAACTCGCTGCCGGAAAATTCGTTATCAATTTCTGCTTATCGGGACGTGCCGTCGCTACCTTGAATAAGGACTCGTTCATCCGCTCGGACGAACCCCCGAGAGCGTGCGCGGGGATTAACTTGAAATCAGCGTCGCGGCGTGTACTGATTAACAATCGTAATTAAATTCTTTCCACGCTAATGACTGCTGGCACTTGAGCTCCGTGCAAATGATATTTAAATTAGCACCGCGTCCTGTATACTAATCAAAGCCGAATCTCTCCTCACGCCACGGTTGTGCTCTCTTTCACCCGAATTATTAATTAATATCGCATTACAATCGCATCAACTTTCCGTGATTTATCTGGGAAAAATTGGATACTCGGGAAAATCATTTAAATAATAATCTCGATAACCTTGTTTTCACAGAAAATTATTATTGTCGTTATGTTCGTATAATAATAATTTCTTATCGATTTCGTTAATTTTATCAAAGATACAAACACATTCTTTATAGTAAGGAATTGAAGAAATCTAAAATTAGAAATCAGTTTCACGTTTTCATCAAAACGCAAAATGTTAATATAAAATTCGATGATCTGAATTCAGATTCATTTATTTCATTTATTTATAAATTAAGACGATAAAACCTTTTTAAATCTTTTAGTTCTACCTTTTAAAAATATTTCGTATAACAAATGCCTCAAAATATCTCATTCAAATAATCGTTCCAAAATTACATGATTCTAGGAATGTATTATTCAAAGTCGCAAGAATATTTTGGTCCATAACGAACTATTTTGGACTCTCATCTTATATGAAGATGGAGGCAACATTTTACACGATTTATTAGAAGTATGTTTATGAAACGAGGATAAGTGGCTTTTTCAGTAAACAATCATGATTGTTTGCACAAGGTCTTGCGAGCACTGCGTTTCTTTCGTTAAAACAACTGCTTGCCAATATCTACATGCAAAAATGTTTTAGGGGTCAAAAAAAAACAATCGATCGCGAAATCGATGTTAACCAAAAGCTAGTTTTATTTATAAGAATATTTATATATAAGAATAAATTTTCGAAAGGAATCAATAAAAATAAAATAAAATTATTTTGTTATTACAAGCGAAAAATAATGTTTAATTAAATTCTATTTATTCTATTATAATATTTTGATTCTCTCTTCCTTTTCTTTTTTTAAAAATAATTAAAATATGGATAAAAAATAAATATAAATCTATTATAAATGAAAAATTTTTTAATAAATATAAGTGCAAATAAGACTAAAACGCTGATACAATGGTAAATTAATTCTTTCTTCAAATAATTGAGTTTTCAATCATTAATTTTGATCATTATCAGTACGTACAATTAAATTACTATTTAATATTAATTATTGATAATTCACGAGTATAAAACTAGCTTTATCTATGCTCAGTGATTTTGTACCAACGAGTTATAAATTTTATGATGTAATTAATACGGTCCTTTTTACGGAAATATGTCAATATAAGCTCAGTATTCAAAACTGGCTAACAAAGTTCCACAGGTATGTCTGTCGAATATTAATAGATGGTTTCAAAGCACATTCCAATAGGATTGGTTAATCATGCGTAAAGAATTTTATCAAAACGTTGTGAATACAGAGACCATGAATTTTCAATTTCGATATATAATTTTTACATTACCTTTTATAGAACTACTTGATAAATTTGAATATAAAATATTGGTCCAATTTATTTGAAAAGTTACTCTGTAACAAATAAATTAAAAATGCAATACTTTTTGAAAAAATCAAAATCAAGAATATTATTATGTATAAAAGTTTAATAAAGATTATTTTTTCTTCTTAAAATGTAAATGAAATTATATATTATGTATGAATATATTCTGATTATGCGCACTAATTATGCGATTTTGACTCGTTTTACATAATGTAAGAACATGAATGATGATTTAGAGCAGTAAAATTATATTAATAAAATGATGATACAGACAAGATGTAGTTCGCAAAATGTAAATAATTTGAAGGAGCATAGCGTGTTTTCATGAAGTACTTCAGTTCTGTACATGCGGTGTATAACATTCGCGTGCAATATTAAATATAAACTGAAACAACACATTTCTGCAGGCTGGATAAAATGCAACAACATAGTCCGAATGGCGGCAAAAGCAGTTGCATTCCAGTTGCGCAGAAGTGCATCCTAAATGCAGCTGGTCGGCTGCGCAACATTCCGCAATAGCTGCGGTCATTTTGAACACGTTGGGTTAGCCAGGAATGTTAATAGAAAATACTCGGTGTCTCCAGACTTTAATTATGAGGCGCGAATGGTGATCGCGAGGGAGTTGGGATAAAGGAGTGAGATGGTAAACGCGGGTTGGCGCAAGAAGGGAGGAGGATAAGAGCCTCCACTCCCGCAAAGTCTCGAATTACACCGAGGGTGAAAATCGTGCCGCTTGTTCGACGGAAGCGTCGCATTTACAACAAAGAAAGTATATTGAGAATTGGCGAGATTTTGGAACAAACGGCAAACTTGGAAGAATTCTGAGCGTCTTAAGGAAAATAAGCGAGAGGACGTGAAGTATAAGAAAAACGCAGAGACCCAAATAGAAGAGAGAGAGATGCAAAAAATCGAAATGAGTCGTGGAAAAGATCACAAGAAACTAGATGAGAACGGAAGAAAAAACAGGAAGATAAGGCCTTTGCGAGGACGAATGTCATTGTGGGGATCTACCTCTTCCCTTCGCCCGATTTCGCGTTGAATCGATTTTCAAGGTTGATTTTCGAAACGAGTTGCCAGTGCCGCAACGTTAAATCCACGATTAAAATGCATTGCGTAAAATCAGAAGGGCGAGCCTGCGCTCCGTTTCGTTTCTGCACGACGAGTAAATTACGTAGCGTCAATCCGGCTCGGATTTCTCCAAAGCCCTGGGTTCATGGAAGACAGAATAAGGGGAAGTAGAATGGGCGCACGAGGCTCAACGAAGCAAGTTGAACAAGGAATAGAAGGACGCGCGACGTCCTAAGAAGAGATGAGGTTAAAACGAGAATTGAAACTGGACCAAGAAAAATAAGGAAAGCAAAGTGCGCGATAATACGAAACGAAGTAAACCGAAGCGGGGTAAGTAATGTAAAGAAACGAAGCAATGCAAAGCAAACGGGAGTATAGTAGGGTGAAAAATAGAGCAGAGTAAGATAAAATACAGCGTATAGAGAGCGAAGAATGAGATTTAGAACATGAACAAAGTAAACTAGACAGCCGAAGAAGCGGAATGAGAAAGGTAAAGCATAAAGCGAAGTGAAATAATACAAGGGAAAAAAATAACGCAAAAATAAAACTGAGATTAAAATAGAATAAATTGTACAATATATCGAAAGATCGAAGCTGATAAAAGAAACTATAGAAACTGGTACAAAAAAATGAGGAGTGAATTGAAAGTATTACGATATAGTACAATATAACGTAAAACGAGGATGACATTATTACATTATTATTTTATTAATTATCAGCGCTTCTACATATCGCAATGGAAATGTTTGGTTGGATTTTAAATTTTAATATTGGATTAAATATTGAATACGGAATTTTGAAAAAGAATAAGCCCTAGTTTCGATATCGATTATTTATAAATCATATAATCTAAATAGTATTATAAAAATTTATAACAGTAATGTGTTGAAACGGGACGCAGATTAAACGCGCGCGCGCGCGCGTGCGCGCGTTATCTGTTGCAAGTACATTTACACGTTAGTGTAATTGTTTAACGCAGTTTTTGGATATAATCGAAGCGATTTATATTATTTAGACGAACATAAAGGCGCCGTTTCCGGAGTTTCGATAATATACGCATCGGCCAGGAACGGGGTGGGAAGCGAAATGGCGACAATGAAAATTCGTTATCCGTTGTAAAATGAAATTTACGTGCCGGGCGCGATACAATGGATCATCTCGATCCAAACGTATCGCTTTTTGCAGTCGCGAGCCGAGGGTTCGACTATTCCGCTCACAAGCTGCGTGTGAAAGATGTGCCGCGCGGATTTATCCGCGAGCGAGTCGCCACAAAAGCGGCCCCTTTTCGCCGCTCTCTCGCGTTTACGTGCCAAAATGCGTTACGAAACTACACTCGTGCAGCTGCCAGCCTGTTCGATTGAGTTCAAAAGGATCCAAAGATTTAACGATTTTGCGATCCTGGACCAGGGTAAGCGATGGTCCGAGTTTGTAAAGACGCGGCGCGGCGGATCCAAAGCTTCGGGTATTTAAGTATCTAAAGCGGTGTAACATACAAAGATATTCCGGAATAAAATCACTGCAAGGAGCATCCTTTTATTCATTTCGCTTTGACGCACATATATATCGCGAGTAAGTTTGATACACTGTAACTGTAAATATCGAAGCGAATATAAAGATTTAAAGATCTAAGTGCGGAGACATCGATGAAGTGTGGATATTGCCTTTAAGAATCTATAAGATTTCAATATTTATTGATTTAAAATTTTCAGACTTTGAAAATTTAAACTAGGAGAGACGTTCTTAATTCCACGGTTCGCGACAGACCTGGTAAATATTTAAGGATTAAGTAAGCTTTGAGATCTAAAGTGTCAGATTTACGGGCGCAGTGACGCAAGTCTTTAAATGCTTCTGCTAAAAATATAAAGCGTTAAGAATCTTCAAACTTTGTATTAATAAGCATCTTCAAATATTAACATTTTTCATATGTCGTTTTCCAAATATTTTATCTACGGTATTGATCTACTGACATTTTGTCGTAGATAAATATATAGTATATAAGTTGTGAAAAAATCACAACTTAATTGTTTTGATTTCAAATATCGATTATAGAAATATTATAATCTAGATTTATCACCCTAATTATCATTGAATAAAAAGTGGATATAGATTTAATTTTTCTGAAAGAAATTAAAAAAATGAGGCTTTTAAAAAGATTATGTTTCTCAGACTCACATAAATCGTTCCAGACATTCTACACATTTTCTGTATTATTTTAAATTCCGATTATTAAGTCTATATATCTTCAAGCACCTGGAGTTTCATAAATCTTAACTTCGTTATATCGAATACACAATAGAATATTTTAAATAAAATATTAATGAAAAAAAGAATTCGTACGAAACTAGAATGCAAGTACAGTGAGGTCTCGACGTAAGGACAAGAGTCTCTATTGTTTGCATTTCCACGTATGTACGGCTCCTTGGAAAACCGAGTCCATAATTTTAACGTTTTTTTAAGCCTTCGTATCTCCTTTTCTCTCTCTCTCTCTCTCTCTCTCTTTCTCTTTCTCTTTTCTCTCCCTTACTCCCACTCTTCGTTCTCTCTTTCTATTCCTTTATCATCCGAGAACGGGATGAAAGCTCCGACCGCATGAAAGCGCACCTTTTTGCCCCGGGAAATAAAAATTACCATGTCAGACATAAACCGCTCCGTCTCTCGCTTTTTTCCCACCACCCCCCTCCCTTGCGGACTTTCTTCCACCTTTACGAACCTCCGCCGTCTCATCACTCCACCTACTGGTTCGCGCCACTTCGTGAAAGAACAAAGCCGCGATGCATAGAACTGATACACTTTATTAGCGTACTTGATCTTTACTCACAGAAAGATAATATTTCTATCAAAGATTTGTCCAAAATTCATAAGTTTTTTCAAAATTTTCAGAAGCTTCCAAATTTTCTTACATATAAAATATAAACCTTTAAAAAAATGTAATTTTGATGTGGACTTTCAAAATTAAAAATAACAATAGAAACTAAATGGCGAGAGTGCAACGCGATTAGTAATACATAAATAATATAACAATTTTTACTGATTTATTGTACACTGAGAAAAAAATTTATTGAATTTTAAATATTTCTTTGAATAGGAATATTTACTTACGATAAATAAATATTTAGATAAAAAATAATAGTTAAATAATAAAGTCAAACTAATGGTTCTTGTATTTAATAAATGTGTTTACATTTAGTAAATATTCTGCTAGGACTATTAAAAAAAAAATATTTATTAAAATTTAGTAAGTTTTGTTCTCAGTGTATAATATATATATTTTTAATATTTAATTATTAAAAATTTCATTTTAATTATTAAAAATGTAAAAATTATATGAAAAATGTCATGTAATCAAATTTTTTCTATACAATATTTACTAATTATATTATTTCATTTATATTTCTATACTTACGAAATTTGCAAAATAAACAACGATTATCTTCAAGTAAATTCGCAAATAGTTATTGTAATTTCTAACCAAATGTAAATATCTTATCTAACTTTTGCAAGATTAATCAGTCTTCTCTTTTTTTCTATCTTTAATTTATCTTTTTATCATTTAATTTTTTTTTTTCGTTTAAGGGTACCGATTACATGAAATTAGGGGGTTTTTTTGTCGTTCTTCTTATCAGAAAAGGAACCGTCTGCATTCTCTCTTCACTGGCTTTTATCTTTTTAATGAAGAGCTACGTCGACTTCGGACTCGTTCAAGAAGGAATCGAATTCCGACGACGACAGGCGGAGAAATCGGCGGAAGCTTAAAAGCTGTCATTCGCCGGTGCGGTTGCAACGGAGTGCAAGAAGTGCAACGTCGGCTGCATCTCGTCTCGCATTTACACCGGCAAGGAGGATATTCTCTCTCGGTTCGCTAGCAATCGAGTATTCCAAGGAGTTAAATAATTGCTAACTCCCGTGGAAACTTTCCTGCAGGCAGATCGGGCATGTGAAAGATCGCGGATCAATGACATGGAAAATGGAGAAGATCAAAAGAATTCCGAAAAGACACAGGAGATAAAGAAAATTGAAAATACTGTAAACATAAAGATCTTTCAGGAACTTTAAAACTTAAAGGACGCGGAAAATTTCACTTTGGAAAATTGACTAATCTAAAAAGTAGCTAAAAAGAAAACGTGCAAGCGTGAAACTTCTAAGGAAAAGAAGACACGAAGACTCAAGTTTCGAGGCAGAAAGATATTAATAAAATTAAAATGTTACGAAGTAATATATGAAACATATGTAGAAAGAGAGAGATAAGGAAAAAATATAGAAAGTGTATAGGATTTTGAAGAGTAGAGAAATAGAAATAGATATGAAAGTTTCAATTATAGAACTAACGGTAGAGAGAGAGTCAAAAAGTAAAAATAAAATGTAAAAATAAAATAAAAATGGAAAAACGAGAATATTCAGAGATCACAGAGAGCAAACGAATAACGTCGATATATTGATTATGTGTCATGTGCGTAGTGTCGATATAGTTCTACAGATGCACATGTGCACGCACACATGTATACACAAAACGCATTTCGATGCCTCAGACGGTTGGACAGTTATTGGTACTTAGAAGAAGAGCATCGGAGAACCATAAACTTGGGTGATCGGAAGTTACAGGGGCAGTTTAGTGGGCTGCATGGGAGTTGGGGGGGTTGGGAAGGAAACGTCCCCGATCCGCGTGCAGGATGCATCTGCATTTAAAGTGGTTGCGCTTGCCAGATACTCCGCTGCGAAATCACGTGATGCGTGATTTCTATTGTTTCCTTCCTATCCCTTCTTTTATTTTCGGATCGACGGCGTTCCGATATCAGGATATCCGCCAGGCAACATCAGATTCTTGGCTTTCATTGGGATCCAGGATTTCTTCCCGACTCTACGGATCGCGGATTTAGACTTCTATCCGTCGCGAATTTATCCTGTGATGCAAATTTATGAGGTTTCTCAAGGTCCAGGCTTTAAGATTCAGGATTTCCAGAATTTTGGAACAATCTAGGGCAATCTTATTATTATCACATGGATCTAGTGGAATATAGCGCTGTTAAGATTCAAAATCTCATTCAGTCTCAGTGATATTTTCAATCCAAATTTTTAAAAGGGTTGTCTAATTCTTTTACTACGATAAATAAATACTTTCAACTAGTAAGGATAAGGATATGTCATCAGCAATAAAAACAAATAAAATTATAAGTGAATAGTCAAAGAGTTTCCTCGTTTCAATTTTCTTATTTTATGCCATTGAATTATTTTTATATCAATTTAATTCTATCAGCAGCGTTTAACATTTTAGAAGATATTTTACAAAAACATGCGAATATGCATTCAAAATTATCGGAATGCATTTTTGTTTAAAGATATGCTATATAATAATGCGCAAAGCATTTTATTTGTTTTTAGTACAGTTTAATATTTAAAAGTCGATATAAAAGCGGTCGAGCAATTCCGGTTTGTATTAAAATCTGATTCAATTCGATTTGTTTCTGACTGTGTACGCAGCCTTTTAACTCCGAATAATATGTCTGCGAGCTATGGATATATCTATCTATGGACGCGGAAATCGTGTAAGAGATCGTTCTCTTGCGAGCGGGGAAAAAGACGGCCGGCGGCGATTAAGCTCGAACGCGTAGCTCTCGAAAACCGGGTACGAAATGAGATCGGGACGTATCGATGCCCTAAAGTACACCGTGGAATACGCGCATACACACGTGTGTGAACAGAAGAGCGCAAGGGGAAAAATTATCATCATCCTGCGAAAACAGAGCACGCTCATTCGCTCATTCGTTCGCTCGCAGATTCTGTGCGCTCGAGATAACTATGCAAATACGCTTCCTCGCTGGCTCGTACTGAGGGCTGACAACGACAAAACCCAAATTCTGACTCTGACGGTGCTAAAGAGAGAGAATAAAGGTAATTCGGAGACCAAGGCTTCGGGGACAAGAGCGGAGAATATTGAAAAAAAGACCGTCTCTAACGTGTGATATTATACGGAAAATCCGTGAGGGAGAAACGTTGAACAAACGGTAATGCTTTCGATAAAATTTGATAGTTAAAAATTGAATAGTTCATTATTAATTATTAATTACTGATGTTTTTTTCTGATTTTCAGATTTAAAATAATAAAAAACTCGGACTCTTTCACACACAGGATTAAAAAGATATTTATTTATTTTGTCTGATTTAACTTCTTGTATAAAAATATATAATTTATTATTATTATTATATATATATATATATATATAATATAATAATATAATATAATAATAATAATAAATTTATATAACTAATTGGAATGAATAAATTAAGCATACAAAAACATACAATTAAAAATCATTCTCGATTATTTTTGAAATTTTTTTATAAATTTTGGAAGACAGATTAATTCGATAAGAATCTATTTTCGTCCATTTATAATTCAGATTTGGAGATTTTAAGCGGAAAAATTGGCCTAAAGACCGAAAGATTCGTTGATAAGAAATAATCAATAAATTATTGGATTTTCCTGTTTATTTCCATCTCGCCTACGAAAGAATAGAATTTTTCATACGTATCTCAAAATATCTCCATCCGAGTTAAAGATCGCTTACGAGTGAAGTTCGATACCTTCAGGCGACTCTACTGTTGACTCTTGACGTTACCAAACCGGATTTTGAATCTCTGTCGCGGTCAAAAGACAAGGGGTGAGAAGTGAATTCCATGTCTCGCGGAATCGGAGGGGCGAATTCTGTACGTGCGGAATATGATAAATCGCGCTATAAAGCATACCTCGGGGGAGGGAAGTGGCGCACTCGCGCGCACCTTGTTGCTCATAGCCGATGACGCATGGCGTCGCGACACCATCGCGTTTCCAGATTCGCGCATCATTTGTCAGCGGCCGAGCGACGCAAAAAATTCAAAGTCCATTCTTTCTTACGTTCCCACTATCTGCTCGCGATCGTCGATCATTCGCCAACAATATCGCTGACCGACGCGTGCCGGAAGTCTCCGATCTGAGTCTCTTTCCCCTTTTCTTTTTTCTTTGCTTTTTTTTTTTATCATCGCAACCAGAGCAACATTTCTCATGATCGAGCGCAGAGAGGATTTATACCGCGAATTGAAAGGCTGGTTTGTTCTTAGAATTCGCTTCGATATTCCAAGCTTTTTACGATTTTGATTTGCATGCTTAGGAATTTGAAGATAAACGCCTGAAATTACATATACCTTGCTAGTCGTTGAAATTATTAGATTAGAAATTCTCAGAATTTACAGATCTGAAGGATATAATACTTCGTCTCTAGAATCGTTGAATAAGGAGTGAACGTAATATTTGCCTGTAATTTCTACGATATAAAGTTGACTTAGGCGAGAGAGAGAGAGAGAGAGAGAGAGAGAGAGAGAGAGAGAGAGAGAGTGTTTCTATATGATAATATCAATCATATAGTATAAAAAAAAATGATATTAATATGAACACAAATATTCAATTTTAAATATCACAGAGATAAATTTGTGTGCTCAATTTTACAAACAATTTTTTAAATGAAACATTTTGATACAGTAACTCGGATGCATAGAAATAACAAATATGTTACAATAAAAATTTCAGTTTCATACGAAGCTTACAGAGCAAAGCTTCTCCGATAAAATCGAATACGTCACGTTGAAGTGACAATTTATAAATTTCCATATCATAGGCATTTACAGAAAATTAAAAAATCTGTATATGTAATGTTAGTTTATAATTTTGAAGTCAGGATACGATTTACAAGAACTCGTAAAATAAATTCCGTACTTAGGAAGAATCAGATTAACATGAGGAAAACGAATGTCGGTCTAAAACGGGATATGAATATACGAATTATATGAAACTGAAGGAATGTTTTGGATCCCTTTAAAACTTTTCGCTTTCCTTTAAATTTCTTGTATTCGTTCGAAATTAAATTATGAAAACAAAACAATGTGAAAATTCTAACCTTTTATAATTACGTATACATTGTTTCTCAAAAATTATCTAATACAGACCGCGATTTAATCTACTAAGGAAGAAAATTCGATGAATCGCACGTTTTAAAGGATTGCAAAAATAAACTTTTCGCTGTCGTTATTATTACAGCTGACGAAGAGTTATTTAATTTTTCCCCACTATATTGCAGTTTAAGAGTCGCGCAGGAATTTTCATTACAGCGTACAATGGTAATTGGCGCTTTTCGTGATCTACATGGAGAAGGATGAGAATCGTGACGCTCGACGTATCGCGCGCGCGGAGAATTTCGCCGGTACGTATTTCGGCGCCTAACTTTTTATACGGCCTTCTCGCGACGAAATGACGTAGTAAATCCTCGTTTCGCGAATTTAGTTCTGGGAGTGCGAATAATAAAGCGCGGACGTATCTTCGCTCAGCGTTTTACCGTCGGCGTCGCCGGCGAGTACGAATGTATTTCGAAAAACTGCTTACGCACCTCGCCGTTCTCCGTGAATTCGCACGCGCCACACCACCGTTTCGCGTCGACGACGTCGACGTCGCGACGCAGAAAATAATATTTTAGCACGGTAGCAAAAGCGAAATTATCATCCATTTACCTTCTCGTTACAGAAGTACGAAAATTATCATCAAGAGCTTACAAAAATTCACATTTTTTTCTGTATTTAATTTTTGCGCACGTAAAATGCATTGAATGAATGTTATTTTTAATATCTATAAACATGTATGGTATATATTAAATGGATTTTGTATATTTTGTTTAATATAGCGAGAAAAATCAATTCTGTTATTAATTTCATACATAAAATAGGTACACTGTACCTATTTTATTGAAAGTAATCGAGCAATACCGAAATAGATTTTGAAAATTTCCAGCAATCAAAGTATTATCTAAATGTATGATATTTAATACAATTTATGTACGCATTCCCTTAATTTGTTACAAATATAATATTTAATATGTGATGTGTATTTCTAGTAAATGTAACAAAATACAATTTGTAAAGTTGAAACGTTTGATTCGACCACGAGAGATTAATGTGTAGGAACAATATAAGTTTTTAAATTACAAAAGCGACAAAAAAGCTTTCTACTAATTAAACTTCTAAAAATGCGAATAATGTAACAAAATCCTTCTCTTCCTTGGTATTAATATTAAATCTTCATTTTAATTCTCTTTCGATGCAATTCGTCGAGAATGGGAGGCATCACGAATATCTGTAAGTTTTTATCCCCAAAACAAAATGTGGATGTATGTTTTCTGTGAAAATAATACGTTCATATTTTACGTACTGCACAAAGAATGTCTAAAATGTCAGGTATCGTTTATAAACCTCCATGTATTCTCGTTTTATTGTCTGCAGGCAACACGATGCAATAGATAGATTAGTAGAATTCTATTTTAAAATTTAATTATAAAAATTCTCAATATCCAATATTAAAAAGTTGTGGGAAAAGTCTGCCCCGATCAAAAAAGTAATCAAGAAAAATTTGATTTCAAATTGATAAAAGAATTCGTAGATGATAGTAAAAGATTAAAAAAGATTTTAAACAAGATTGAAATTCATCGAGACCTCTTTTTTTCAATCGCTTTATAATTCAAAATAATCCTTTCGTAAATTTGTGAAAAAAAAAAATTTATTAAAAGCATCGTTATAAAGATGAGAAAATAATCGCGGTCAACATAGAACACTCTATATCTAACTGACTATGGTCGCACCTTAATTAGCTTTTATAGGCCGCAAGCTCACTGAGATTGAAGTGCCTAACACTTCAATGCTTAATAGATACCTAAGCTTGAAGTGGCGGTCGGTGTGAAGAGGCCCTTAGAGTTCCTTTAGATCTTTATAGGTTGTTAGATTTTCGGAGTTCATTATATCTGTAGAGAGAAAGAAGAAAGAAAGTCAGATTCTTGGAGTTTTTACGTCTTTGGAGTTCTTTATATTTCAACAATTTCCAGGATCTTCTCAGATCTCCCAGATCTCTTTTGATCCGTATAGTATCTCGGAGTCTCTTAAAACACAATCGCGACAATGGGAAATAACGTTTTCGCGCAATTGCGCCTTTTTATTATTTTATTAAAAAGAATACGTTTAATTTTTAAATAATTTTAACTGCACAAATCGCATTTTTTAAGTCAATATTATTAAACTCTTATAGAAAAAAATAAAAAATTCCGTGAGAGAAAACCGGTTCAATCAAGATTAAACGTAACAAACGCTTTAATGAAGCAACGGAAAACAATTTCTTCATGCATTCTTTTTTCCATTTCCTCTTAATTTAACAATAACGAGACGTATAATCCAACAATATCGGAACAACAAGCTTGTTTACGTATTGTAATCATTTTTTCCTCTGTGTATTTTGCGTCAGTCGGCATACTTCCGACGCAGTCGTTCGCAGAACCCCACTCGTTACCCCTTGCCATGCTCCGTGCTTTAAACGGAGGTGAGTTAAATTGAAGGGTACCTTGGCGAAACAGCGCTAATACCGCATTCCACCCTCGAAAAAGAAGCACTCAGACATCGTACCAGCTCGTGCCACCTTTCACCCCTTTCACCCCCTTTCCCATCCCTTTCGTTAACCCTTTCTCTAATATGCAGTAAAGAGACTCACGTTCAAACTTTGGGCAGTAATTAATCCTGGAAATTACTCATTTTCGGTGTTGCGCGGGGCGAGGTTTTTCGAGCTACTGAGGAATACCGCCAACCAGGGCTCGCCGTCTTCACCACCCGACAAATTACTGATACCTCGTTAGTTAAATATTTGGATATTTATTCAGTTAGATATTGTATTGGTAATATATTTACTGACCAATTATTATATTGATTGATAATTGAATTATTACAGTACGTTTAATTTATAAATAAACACGTGGTAAATCAAAACAAATTGGCCACGGCAAATTGTCAGTTTTATTGCAATTGACTTATGAATACGTCTGCATAACAAGAGGACATTTATTAGATAATTCCTTGCAAATATCAAAATACAAACGTGATACATTTTCCATTTTATAATGTGTTTTATGTTCGTATAATTATTATGATATTTAAATATTACGATACCACCTATAACATTATCATATTGTATCCAAAACGCAATCACGGTATGATCAAAACGCAATCATAATATAATTACAAAATCGTAATTACTAGTGGGATCAATTTATGTCATTCATTCTAATGCGATTCGATTGTTAAATTCCGTCGCATTCAGTGAAATCGAGTACGTAGTATATTGAAATATACGTTGCTTGTACCACAATTTAATATTGATGCATGTCCTAATGATAAGCATATAGCAATGCCGTGGAATTAGAATATTTATCGATATCATCGATATTATCAAATGTTTCCACAATAAATAACTAAGTATTAAATGAAAAATCATATAAACATATACCACAGTATATAAACATATACCACATCGATTAAATTTGCGATTTAATGACGTATAATAATGGAATTATAATAACGGAATTATTGCCAAAATGTCGAAAAATCATTCTGAATTTAATGAATAAAGAAGCCGTGTAATATTTATGTCTTCAAAACTGTTTAAAATATTCAATGAGATTTCAGATTATCGAAATATATAATCGGTGAATTAATTACCGATAGTATTAATATTATAAATAGAATTTACGGGTTATGATATATATTTGACACTAACAATAAAATTGTAAAACTTTTAAAAAGCTACGATATGAAAGATATCGCATTATTCTTGATCCAAAACAAAGTGTTGTAAAATTCCATTTTTACGCTACTATTGGATTTTGTGTTTTGCTTCGACCATGAAATTGGCGTCCACGCTGACAGGAAGTGCAACAACGGCGAGGAAGAAACGCGTACAGGACGAGATTAATAGTCGCGCGGCACGTTAGCATCGCATCGGGATAATTAACATACCGTATTTACATAGACATTAGACAAACAGTTGATTAGAAAGATATAGGTGGGCGGGCGGGCGCCGTTGGCGTGCCGTTGTAAATACAGCTGGTATTCCAGCAAGATAGCCACAGTGATTCATGGAGGACAGCCGCCACGCGGCGGATCTATAGATCCACCCTCCGATACCGAGACGTCCCACCCATCGCAACCCGGACAACTTCAACCCTCCACCCTTCCAGGCGCTGCCGCACGCGAACAGTCCATACGTTTCACCTGGATAAGGCGCGTCTGTAATCTATGGATTACCCCGAAGAAGTTAATGAAGGCACCCCCTATGGGAGCGAAGGGCTGAGTTTGTTACTGGAGGAAGTCGTAATTTTGTCGGAAATTTGGAGGAATTATCGGTCAGGGATTATGAGCTGGGCGATAAATCGAGAGGCGGAGAGTATTCTTGTATTATACGGGGGTGGATTTCAGCAGATTTAAATCACGACAGAAATATTTCAACGTTTTTTTTAATTTATGAGTATGATGTATATATCTGTGACTGATCGCCGCCACACATCCTTGCCATTTGTATTGTTTTCGAAGAATGAAATAAAAATAAATTGCTTAAATAATAATGTTTCAAAGTTCGACGATATTCTCTTCTTCTTTAACTATAATATCGAGTTTTATTCTTTTGCTTATTTTATTTGTTTTCAACGCGAGAAGATCATCAGGTAATATAATTAAGTAGATCGGAAATCTCGCGAGAAATAAAATCTTCAATGAGATGTAAAAAGAATTTGAACTTTATTATTTAAAGTACACTTCAAGTTCAACTTATCAGAATTTTTTCATTCTTTGAATACTCATAACTAAAAAATCATTGATTCCTTAACTACTTGGATAAATATCATCAGTTTGACCTTCAGTTTTGAAAGTTTATCACAACAATATAAAGACAAAGGATTATAAATAATTTATGATACTATTAGCAATTGAAAGGCAATAAAAATTATGCATTAGATTATTTAATCTTTAACTTTATTCTTAATTTAATTTATTATATTTTGAAATTTGTTAAGTGCTTGAAGAAACAAGTGGTTGTTACAACGAAAAAGATATTATTTTCCGATAAGCCTCAATAAGTGGACTTAGAGGCGGAACGACAGCTGAAATATTTATGTCGCAAAACACGCGCGTCGATACGATACGAAATGCGGCATCGTAGCTAGCGCATTACGCGGTTATATACGCGCGGCGATTACTCGACGTAAGATACAAATCCGATACTCCATCATAGCGCGGCGCGCGCTTGTTCATGGAGCCATAAAGGAACGTCGTGATAACGTAAATGATGAAAACCGAGAAGTACGTGCCGTCCGCGACGAGCGGTGGTTTTACAACTATCCACCGATATATATATATTTCTGCATTTTACCACTCGAGCTTTATTTAATTGCCATATCTGCAAAGAGAAGAAATTCCGCAAAATTACCTATTTCGCCAACGCGTCGCTATTGTACGTTAAACCAAATGTAATTTCTAATTAATCACACTTACCCGAGGAAACATTAATTTAATGTATCCCGTGCAAGATTTTTCAGGATAAATGAATCATACTTCACATTGTTGCGCCGAAAGAATACTTTGTAATTACAATAATTACATTGTGCGACAAAATTTGACTTTTTTGTGAATATTATTTTCGATGTACTTTTGCTTGCTAAATACGAATCCGTGATTCAAATTTGGTTATTAAAGCGGCATTTTGAGGAAAATG
>Ga0157364_1000684_pt1 | contig 25059 bp, 19 predicted proteins | sample AttsexASBM2_FD_111476 | JGI IMG/M metagenome (GOLD analysis project Ga0157364, IMG submission 111476) | Fungus gardens microbial communities from leaf cutter ant in Ribeirão Preto, State of São Paulo, Brazil - Atta sexdens ASBM2 | ecosystem: Host-associated > Fungi > Mycelium > Unclassified ...
ACACACACACACACACACACACACACACACACACACACACACACACACACACACACACACACACATTATTATTTATATATAATAAAAATACAATTATATTTTTTACTAAAAATCGCAATTTATTATATTCAAGGTTGAGTAAGTTAATGTTTTTTTTTAACTGAATAAACTTAAAATTAATGGCTTTACAAAATTAATAAAGTTAAGTTAAAAATTGAAGGAATAAAAAATTAACTTAACGTAAGTTAAGTCAATATTGAATTAACTTAAGTTAAAAAAAAAGGTAATTTTGAAAAAAATTATTTTTTAAATCAAAATGTCCTAATTTTTCTTAAAATGAGATTAAATAACTACATAGATTATTAAGTAAATTAAATTTTTAATTTTTTTATTCATATGTGATATAAGTATATAACACATAACGATATAACTATATAAGTTATATAACTTTTAAAAAACAGCCAACACATAGAGAAGATACAGTGATTACATTTTAATAAATCTTAAACTATAAGAAATTGACCAATTACAATCGAATGTGAGAAGAATATTTGACTGTAATTGGTTAATTTCTTACGACTTAAGGCTTAAAACTATTATAGATCTGGACTAAGACTTATGACATAAAGCATAATCGTATAAACCAATCAGAGAGCTGTATTAACATCTTAAGAAATTACTTAAGATGATCTTAAAATATGAACAGATTATATGCCCTTAGTTTTATTATATCTTATTATTTTCTAAGATATTTAAAAGAGATAAAAAAATTGTTTAACTTAAAAAAAAATTAAAAAGTTAACATTTAAAAGTAATTTAGTTAAGTTAAAATTTAATGCATTTAAAATTAACTAAGTTAAGTTAAAAGTTATTAACTTTTTAACTTCTTTTTTAACTTTTAATGTTTTAAGTTAGTTACTACCCAGTTCTGATTATATTCATTATAACATTAAAAATCAATCTACAATAAAACGTAAATTTTGTTATATTACATTTATTATGATATTCTGATATAATTTAATTTTTTAAAGAGTTACGTGAACTCCTTAAAAAGTGGTTATTATAATAAATAATATTCAGATTTCAAGCTAAAATTTTGATTTAATTTTAATTTATGCATTTGAAAGATGCAAACTATGTATCTGAGCGCATGATGTATTTCCGTTTATCAGCAACCTTTGGCAATAAGTGCCACCTCCGTTACGGTAAAGTTCACGGCCGTGACGCTTAAATTCCGAGTTGCAGTAACTGTGCATGTGTAGTAACACGCGACGGGATCGGATACTTAATGAATGATAGCATTGTAACAAACGAGGGCAATGGTTGCCGCATTTAGTCGAGCTCAGAAAGTTCTAGCGTTAACAGAAAACATTACGCATTTCCCCGTTTGCAATTAGATTTTAAATGGATTCTACAAACGGGATACAATTTGCATCTTATCATGTAATTAGCTTGACCTTTTTCCACAAACAGTTAATTCTATTTTGACTCTTCTATTTTTAGAAATTTAAAGATTTCTTCAGCTACTTTTGCAAGAAGCGTTCGTTAATATATTCTATCAGACTCGCAAAGGTTTAATTATAACATTTTCTTTTTATTTGTCTGATTTTAATGAGATAGAAAGTTTTTCTTTCGACAGATCATGCATCGTGACGTAAAACCCGAGAATGTGCTCGTATCACCGAACGGCGTGATTAAGCTTTGCGACTTTGGTTTCGCACGATACATCACCAACGAGTCTTGTACCGATTACGTGGCGACGAGATGGTATCGCGCGCCAGAACTTCTCGTCGGTGAATCCAAGTACGGTAGAGAGATCGACGTCTGGGCGGCCGGATGCATCTACGCCGAGATGGTCACCGGTCAACCTCTCTTTCCCGGCAACAGTGACATCGACCAGCTGTATCGCATCACGAAGATCCTTGGTGAGTTGAAGAGGATGGATGATGAATCTTGTTAGATAACTGAAGAATTGATAAAATAGTTTATTAATTTTAAAAATTCTCTCATATTTTTATTTATTACGATAATATAAATATTGGAGAACATAAAAAAAGAAAATAGGCGTTTTGTAGATTTGAAATTTTTGTAAATAATATGGATCTTTACATTCTTTACCTTATTTTTGGACTTACAATTCAATAATAGATATTTAATTTTAAAATGCATCATATAACATGGTTCAATAATACAAATTAAAAATAAATGTTTAGAAAGGCTGTGAATCAACAACAATGTAAATGTGTAAATATAAGAAACAAATATAATTATCATAATCTAAAGCAAATAACAAATAACAGACGTTGTTTCGAGTCCGATCGAATCATTTTCAATGTTACATATAAACATAATTGAATAGAATTTAATTATAAAATATATTATTCATGCATAATTTTTTTTGGCAAAACTATTGTAACTTGGTTAATTTCTAAATTTGTTTTATTTAATTTAATATGTCATTAAGTGTGAATTACTTATTTACTGTTAAATTCATATAATGTTAAATTATATCCAACTTGAGTTATTTTTAATCATACAATCATACAATTTTTTTATTTATGTTTCAAAGAATTATACATATATGGTTAAATTATTAAATAACTATAAAAATGGAGCATCTAATCACAATTACTTTACCATGCAATTATAGTCACAAATATAAACGCTTCTCTCCGAGAATTGTATCTAGCAATATATTAAAACAGGTCCTCTTTACAAACCGATGAACAAACATATAATCCGATACACAAAACCTGATGAACTTGTTGATTTAACACGACCCACGAATCTTCGAAATCTCTTTCCAACGTGGAGCTCGGTGGCAGTCGACTTTTTGACGCAGTGTCTTCGTACAGATCCTACTGTCAGACCGAAGTGTCTCACGTTGCTGCAGCATCCTTTCTTTTCGCAGGACAATTTCGCTGACAGGTTTCTCACCGAGCTACAGCGACTTGTCGCCAAAGAATCTGCGATAAATTTGCTCGGAACTAAGAGAACGGAATCGTCTTCCAGGATCTGCCATAGCAGCATCGGAAGGTTGACTTAATGATTTATTAATTAATTTAATTGGAAACATTGATTAGTTTATAGATAACATATAGTAACTGTTTTATTTGTATTAATAGAAAAATAAGTTATTAATTCTATTAAAAATATTTCATTAGAAATATACACATATATATGTATATATATATATATATATATATATATATATATATATATAATGTATTATCATTAAATATTGTAAAAACTCTAACAGAACTTCAGAATACATAAAAAAATATAAAGTTATGATTTCTTTGATATATATTTTTTTATTATTTAGATTTCATGTTTTTCTTTTTATTACAAATAATTTGAATATATTTTAATAATATAATTTAAGTATTTAAATAATAATATAAATTAAATTTCATTTTTTAGATGGCAAATGACGTTGATCAAAGAAAAACGGAATAACAATACGGAATCTGAAGCCATGGAAAGCGAAAATTCGTCAGAAGATCGTCGTGTTAATACGAATGCCGCGAGTAAGCTGCAAATAAATCGACCGCGCGAATTGCGTTACTTCGGACCCGTCTCGGTAATACCAAACACCACATATATTCGACGGCTGGAGCACAAAGGGCTTCTGATTCCTGAATCGAAGGGCTGTGTATTGCCAGCTCTGACATCGAAAACGAACGCCAAGAGGAAAAAGCTTGATCTGCTTGGAGTGAAAAATCGTTGATCATGCTCAATAAAGAGCACGTTTCTTTTTTGCAATGCAATATTAATAATTGAGGAAGGAACGAAAGAGAAAGCTGTACAAAGAAATTCATTATGCGCGAGATGTGGAGCGTGTACATATCTTATATTTTACATCTCTGTAAATGGATAATGTAAATGTTAAATATCGATAGTATGTTTGTAAAATGCGATTTATTCGCTGTAAGAAAGATAAATAAGTAATAAATATTGAGAGAGGTTTTCTTTTATTTTATGCCAAATATACCACAACATGTAAATATTCACATCTTGATGTTTCAGATTTTTTTCGAGCAGAGAAGAGTATTCCGACATCTCGTAAATATAAATATTTCGCATACATGTATATTTTAACCCTTTAATACGATTTATTATCTTTTATCACATACGACATTGAGTCTGGATTAATTTTCATCACTTTTACAAATATACAAAAATTATTAAATAATTATTTTTACATATACTTTAACATCTTTAGAAAATATTTGTAAATTTGTGTATTTAAAAAATAAAAAAGTATGGATTATTATTTAATCGCATGCTTCTAGTATTTTAAAGAAAAGAAATGCATAGAATATGAAGAACTCATCGTTTATATTAATAAAAAAGAGTTATTAATGTATTCTTATTTAAAGTAAAAAAATTTAATAAAGTAAAATATAATTGCCAGTATTGCATAATTAATTAAATGATAAAATTATCCAATAATGAAGTTATGCGTTCAAGTTCGTAGCTATTTTATTCCCTCGATTTTTGTAAATTTTAAGCATAATTTTAAATATATTAAAACTTATTCGAATTTGAATTAGGATTTAAATAACCATATCTCTGTTTAAATCATTTTTAATTCAACGAAATGAAGTTTAATCAAATTTTTAATTTTTAATTAAATTGCTAACTGCGATACAGATAATTCTCGAAGCAAAGTAGACACAAAAAGTATTCGATAATAATCATTCATCGAATGATTATCACACAAAATATGCAGAGTATTTTTACAAGATTGAATATGGAGCGACGAAAAAAGAGAAGGGAAAAGAAACTAAATTCGGTTAGCCTTGGTGTTTGTTTTCCCGCCGTACGGGGAGCCATGTTTACTGCGTCATCATTCGTCGTCATTCGTGCGCGAAACCTCGAGTTGGTTGGCAACACGGCGAAGCGCTCCGCATAACTTCATATTATTTCTCGATCGCGACAAGTACTTGAATCGTGATTCTATACGGATAATTAATTGAGGATTGGATATTCAACTTCAGCAATCGATAGCTCCTAGAATCGGATCGGTAGCTTCTAGAATCGGATCGTCGAATCTTCTCGTCCTTATTGAAACATAAGCGTTTCACTCGAATCAAGGAATCACCAAATCAAAATATCAAAACGGAGGGAAAAAAATGGCTTACAAGTAATAACCGCTTCATCGTTGTGCTTGATAATTATTTTTCTATCGAATATTACTTTCATTCGAATTATCTCTCATAATTGCACCTCGAGCTTCTCGTAATTTTCGTTACAGTTCGTTTCATGTTTGCATCGAGAAGAGAGATACATCGCACGTTTATCAAATAATTCGAGAAATGGAATATTTCAAATGGCGCATTTTATTTTTGAAAAAAATGCAAGATTCGAGTGATAATAAGCGAATCGGTCAATCGCAGTTGAAGATAGTCAAACACGTAAAGCTGTTTCAAAATCTTAGATGTGATTGGTCGGTTCACTGTTTTTCTATGCGCCATTGATCTCGCAAATATTTCGCGAAAATTTTCACAGTTAACGCTTAACGACGGTTAAGCATTAACGCTCATTGTTTTCTTACGACGCACGACGCGCTTTGTTTATCCGAGCTGTTTATCGTTCACGCGAGATCATCGGCTTGAGCGGCCGTGGCATCGTATTACTGCATATTACTCTTCGAGACGCGACCGTGATAGGTATTGAGAGATACACAATTTTTAGTAATTAGATCAGCGGATAATCAGCTATTACGCGATTTATTACTTCCTGCAATTGATTATTATATTAATGATAGCTTTTCATTGTTAAACTGATATTTCGGCGTAGTTGATGAGTACAAAATTTGTTCGCGTTGCTTGCACTTTTAGCACTCGAATCTTCGTTTTCTCTCTTCCTTCTCTCTCTCTCTCTCTCTCTCTCTCTCTCTCTTATGCCCAAATATATACTTATATGTATTTATCTCGTTTGAAATGTAAGAACTTTTAGGAATTTCAAGCAATGTGAACAAATATGTCATCAAACGCGCAAATTTCGTTTCTCTCTTTTGGAAACCTTTTCGTCTTCGAAATTGATTATTTGAACTACTGTGCTAATTAGGAACTCGCAAATATTGACTGGATTATAAATTTTGCGCGTGGTTCTTTTGTTTTATAAGAGTTTTCCTTTTTTCGCGATATGATAATTAATAATTTATGTGTCATATGCGTAAGGAACATGCTGTGAGAAATTGCGCTTTTGTGGTGTCGGTTTCGCGGATCGAGTGATGTTGTGTGAGACATTCAAAAATAATCAAAGATGAGGAAGCAGAATAGCCAACAGCAGCAAAAGTAAAAGGAAGAGCAGAAGGAGGGAACATAAAAGACATCGTTGTTACTCATCGCTTGGTGAGTCTTAAAACATTTTTTATTTTAATTTTAATTAGAAACGCAAATCAGTTTTCGTTTCTTTACATCGATTTTTCGTGAGATTTACTGCGTTTCAAAAATCCAGCGCGTGTATTTTTTGCATGTAACTTCACAAGTGCGTAAAATGTTAACTAAAAAAAAACATGAATGTGAAAAAATGTATGTATCGCTATCAAGAAATGCATGTGTTCGGCTTCGGCGAATAAAATTGTCAATATATTTTGAAAAAAATCTTGAGGAAATCACAGTAAAATTATCTTGGTTTTGTTTAATAGCTGAAATTTTTTATTATTTCCAACGAGTAATTATGTATCTATCTGAGCAAGACTAGTTTGACAAATATCAATAATAATTAAATACGAAAACAAAATAATTTTGCAAGAATTGGTTTCCATTCTTAAATTAAAAATCAGTATGTTTAAATTATAATATATATTTCAATTGAGAAAAATCATAATGTAAAGACCTTTGAAACAAATTGAAAAATATATATTTACTTCTAATTTTTTTTTCTAAAGAGTGCAAAAATAAGAAAAAAAAAAAAGAATGGCTCAATTTTCATTTTTTAAGAGTAAGATTTTTAAAGGAGATTTTAAGAGGAAGAATTTTAGAATGAGATTTTCTTTAAAAGTTTTAAAGGGTACTTACGTTTCTAGTGATTCTCTCTTTTTCTTTCTCTTTCTCTCTCTGATATAAAATAAAAAATTAAGTTAGTGAAAACTTATTGAGAAAAAAGGATATAATTTGAAAGGAATCAGTATTTTTTTTTGTAGAAAATAATAACTTGCAATTATCTGACATATTTAAGGGGTTTTTATTTCGGAATTGCATCCATCTTTGAAATATATAATTAATATCTCGCAACGGACGCGTTGACCCTGCAGCAAATGCGACGGGAAGAAAGAAGGAATCTTCGCCGAACGCGAAAAAATCATCGACATACATTTTTTGTTTCTCTCTTTTTGTTTTTTTCTCCCCGGCTGACGCCGTGCCGAAACTGAGAACTCGAGAAGATGAGAGAACGTGATTTTTCTTTTAATATCACTCACTTTCGACATTGTTTATCCTAGCGGGATAATCTTCACTACATTTCGCTTTCTCTTTCGCTCCATTTCTCTCGCTCGCTCTCTCTTTCCTCTCCCATTATCTCCTTTCTTTTTTCATAAACTAAAGTTATATACAATTAAAAGTATTTCGCGTACTCGACTCTTAGAGAATCACAAGTCTAGCTGTATATTTATTAAATAATACATGTATAATTATTGAGTAGATTTTTGAAACTAAAACCATCCTTGAATTGTTGAATGTAGCAATTTAAAAGAAATATTTTTTATACTTTTTAGAGTCTACAATTTCGAGCAAATGGCGATTTTCTTCCAATTTACTAGTTTTTCCGAATTTCAAGACAAAGTGCTTATTTTCGAAACTTATTATGTATAATTGCAAGGATTATTTTAAATTATTATACTTGTATAATTATATCGGAATATATATTACAGGGTGTGTAGAATTTCCGATTGCGTTTTTTAAATTTATATTGCAGGACACACAATAAACTTCTTTCGCATTCTTTCTTTCCTTTCCCTTCACTATCTATCTCTCTCTATTTTTTTTTATCACGCACACGCACACAAAACACGCATACACATACGCACGCGCAATCGTTTTTCCATCGACTTTTGTATCTCGTTCAGTACTCAAAATCGCTTCTAACTATCACGCGAAATCTTCTTTCTTTCCGATCGACTTCGGGAAACCGATTTAGACTTGTTATTCTATCTTTAATCGCAGACAAATTTTGCGCAGATTTCGGATGATCCTCTCGCAAAAATAATTCGCTCGTTGGTCAGCGGCCGGAGAAAATTCGCGTAACGAATTCGCTTCGTATTCGTGGAGGACCGTTATAAGGCACTTTTACCTGCACTACGAAATTGTATCGTTAGATGAACATGACGCGTGTACGCTAATAACACCTGCGCGCTAATAAATATATCAGTACTTCTCGAAACTCACTATTACTACTTGCTAAACGCAAAAATACGCGACTCGATACACAGGCTCCGTGACGAGAATTCGCTAAAAGGCATTTAAGTGCAAGGGCACTTGCTTGAATTTATTCGCTAATTGCGCATTTATTATCTTTCCTCGCAAACACTTGTAAAACATTTTTTTTTTCCCTACATCGTTTTGAGCGTCGATTGGATTTGTGAGGGGAGAACTCATCCGAAATGTCTCCGTCTCCGTCAGTCTAGAATCGGGATTTCCAAAGCCGATAAGTGTGATAGCACGCGCGCGCGCGATACCTAGTTGATATTTGATAATGCGCGGCATTCCTCGATGATGGGAAGTCTCGTTCCACCAAGCGGACGCAATCGTAGCACAGATCGCATCTTCTCGAAGCTCGAAAAACTCTTCAAAAATCCTTCCCTTCTCGCGGAAGTCAGTGCAATAGAGTGTCAATCGCGTCGTGTGTATTTTCCGCGGCATCGCACGCATCCAGAGCGGCGACCATCGCACCTTCCAAGTTAGCGGATAATTACTGGAAGAGAGAGATAAAAAAGACGTTTTTTTCCGTTTTTTCTTTTTCTTTAAGTTAATTAATTAATTAGTTAGTGGGTTAATCTACTCGAATACTGAGATAGTGACTTTTCGTTTATTATTCTCGCGCAAGTAACACGTAAGCAATCTATATAAAGTCAGGAACGATAATACGAGAGGAATTATGAATTTGATTTTCTCCTTTTTCTTCTTCTTTTCATTTTTTTTTTTTTTTTCGTATTTAAATTTATGTTCACTGGGTCGAGAAGGTGACGTATCGTCGCCCATCGGATCGGTCGACGAGATCAGCGTCTCCAACAATCACAAAGTGATTACGTTTACACGATACTCTTAATAATATTCATAGTTATAAAATTTGTTAATCGTAGCGATTCCTCTGAAGAATGGAATGACTGTGATTGGCCAGTTTCTAACTACGGATGTTATCAAATTCGATTAAGGGTGTCCGTGTAAACATAGTCAGTGACTCAAAGCGTCGAATACCTCTCACTTCCTTTGGAATTTGTTCTTAAATTAAAGAGGATAGACTTTCGTCGACCCTCAGCCTTGATGCCTGCGCTCCGTTTATCTTATAGCATATTATTATTAATATTACCTTTTGTGTCATTAAAGTATTAATATGAATATTATCAATATCTTCAGTATTATATTATCGGTACTCTATTATGATTATTATTATTAGCATTATTAATATATTATTGTTCTTCTTATTATTATTTTTGTTATGTATTAACTGTTAATTATTAATAAATATTATTAGTACTGTTATTGTTGTTGCTGTTGTTATTTTGTTATTATTGGTAATATTTGTAGTAATATTATATTTTACCATTATAATCATTAATAATATTAATATTATTGTTATTATTATTATCATTGTTGTTGCCATTATTATTATTAATATTACCACCATCATTATTATTAATATTATTATTACTGTTATTACTAATATTATTGTTGTCATTATTATTATTTTTATCATCATTTTTATCACCGCCGTCATTATCTTTTTTTCATTTTTTATACATTACGATCGGTACAATAGTCGTAAACGCACTCCTTGAGCTTGTTAAAGGCTTTTTTTTTCTTTATCGAGACTTGTACGCACTTATAGCTTTTTCCTTCAAAAGGAATTAAGTAGAAAAAAGAAGTAATAGTAGTATAATAGTAGAAGATGAAGAAGTAGAGGAATTCGAAGAAATGTTCCTTAACAGTGCTAGAAATACGCTTGCTTAAAGTCATTCGTAAACTGTACCATGGACGCAAGTATAGTTCTTCTTTTTTCTAGCTGAACGGCGGAATGTCTCTAGTCATATTTATCCATTGAAAGAACGATTTTGTTGAAGTATCTAAAAGTTTAGCCAGATGTAGATCTGAAAACAATTTTGTGGATCAAAATAATTAAGTAGAAAACTCGAGCGTGATGAACATTGCTGTAAACATTTTGACATTCCAGCAACTAGCTTGAAGATTCTACATAATCCCATACAGCACAGATTATTCCAGCAATATTACAGTGTTGCTGCAAGCTTCCGTGCCATATGGAATTATTTTGATAATTCAATAAAATTACTTTCAGATCTGTATTTAGCTAAATTTTTAGATACTCCAACAAAATCGTTCTTCTTGTGTAATTTTTCCTCTCAACACATACATACTTTTTAATTAATCTTTTCTCGCACGTGCATACTCCATTGCCCACGCTCTAACAATTTGAAAAAAAGAAAGATCAGTCAAAATCGTACCAAGAAAATGGACAATTCGGCAACTCGATTCTAATTTTCTACTTCCGAACTCTTTCGCGGTTAGATTACATCTTCGCATCTTTCTCTTCTTCACCACGAATTTTTCTATGATCCATTAATCACACCGTTCTTCATCCATCGCAATTTACTTTACATTATCAATCAAATAAATACAATATTACGTTATCCTGTTCACACCACATTCGCCGTTGTTGTTTCATTACTTAATTAAGCTTTACTTTGATAATAATTTAGTAATAGTACGACGATACCTTAATAAGGCCCAGTAAGGCTGCGTGGGTCGAAACGTGACATTCCCACGAAAAAAATTTACATCTTTAAGTTTTTTTTTTTTCTTTAATCGCGCGCGTCGCTTTGGAACAATAAATCACATAGCTATATCTCGTCTTGAGATGCATTCAATGAACTGCTTTGGAAAGAAAATACGTGCCACTATCCGGAAATTGTCATCTCATGTTCAAGGCATCTTTCTCTCATTTATTGTCGCGTTATTGTTTTCCCGCAATTACGATCATCATGCACATTTTTCACTTTTTCTCTTCCCATAATTTCCAGTTCCTAAATCATTTTCTAATTCTCGACAATTTTGTCATTAGAAATTATCTAAAATTTAGGTTCGTTTTCACGATATATGATTACCTAAAGATTAAAGGTTACTGAGATTCATCAATGAAATTCATTTATGAATTTTTTGATAATTTTTAGATAACCATATAGTGTGAAGATAGGACTCAGAGTGAATTGTCACTCTTAAAAATTGAGCCATTCTTTTTCAAGAGCTGGCTCAATTTTCATTTTTTAGAGATTCCACTCCAAAGAGCAGCTCGCAATTAGACACATTTTCGGCGTACATTCCAGTAGACTTTCGCGAGTTGATTCTCAGTAGCAACAATACAATTTTTTTTTCATTCAGATTAAGGAAAATTGCAAAATGTTCTTAACATTACGGCATGAGATCGGGCGCGCGAGTGTAGTAGAATCTCTTTTTTCGATCGCGCGCACCGAATATTGTCATATATTTTTGCGTTTTACGAATTACATCGAATTGTCGGTGTTTGTAAAAATCGTCGAAATATACGCACGCTCGCAACACCTCGTAACCGATCATAGTCCTACGGCCAAACCTTATGCTTACTAATATAATTAATAATAATATTATAACTTTTCTCTTTAGCTTCTTTTGAACTTTGAGTACTTTTCATCTCACCCATCTCTCGTTTCCAATCCCCGATCCCGGCACACTGGATTTATGTGTACTTGCGTATAAGTGTGTCGGTGTATATGGCTGCGTATGCGTGCGTGCGTACGTGTGTATTATATATTTATAATATATATATGTATATTTTTAGACTTTTAAATAGCATTTTTATTTACTTTTTAAATCGTTATTTTCAGTACTAAGTTTTTGCATAAAAAACAAGGCAATTAGAGAGATTGAGTTTCTTTCTCGTCTTTATACTTAATGCGCGCGCGCGCCCGTACGCGATATTTCTATACTTCGGTTGAATCACGTCATGTGTATGTATGTGTCCGAGAATGTATATATATATATATATATATATATATATATATTTATATTTATATAATATATACATCTTATATATATATATATGTATAATCGTAAAAGTCACGTCTTTTACTTTCAATCGTTTTAATTATTCTCTTATTCTCACTCACTCACTCTCTTTCTCCTATTCTCTAATTATTCTCTCATTCTCATCGCGCAACTAATAAAGAAACTAAGCTCTTGGATAAGAATACCGACTCTGAATACTTTCTCGCGTATCTCCTTTCTGCCTTTTACGATCACGTACAAATAAACCGGAGAGATATAGATAAATATATTATATATGCATATTGTAAACGACGCTTTGAAATCGAAACGCCGTGTCTCTTTTCTTCTCTTTTTTTTTTACAAATTATCAACCGATAAGGTCTACTCTACGTATTCGACCATTCTATATTTTGTATATATATATAGAAAGGCCAATTTTTACTTTATCACCTCACGCGAATTACGCTCGAAACGCAATCGCATTGACGTGGTGTATAATCTAGCAAAATTACCTAGTTCTTTTGACTATCTTTGCATACCAGTCTACCCTCGGGTGTTTTCAGGAAACCACCCTCGCGCGGACCACCGTTCGAGCGCCGCGCGTTTGAATATTCGCACAGTGCTCGATCGATTTCCGATTTACCGGTTTTCTAATGTGAGATAATTCTCGCAGAATTCGGACGGTTTCTGAACCGATTTGTCGGACCAAGTCCGAGCTCGCGTTTATGATTCCGCGATCATTTTTTTGTCTTTTTTTTTACAAGACAGAAGCACGACGATCTTTTTCGACCGTGCTCTTCCGTCGTCTCCCTGTCGCATTTTTAAGGGCAACCACACTCGTCCACTACCATCTTTGGCAGATCTCTTTTGATTATATTTGAGTCCGGACCGTAGTAGATGAGCGACATGGGTGAGAACTTGAGAGGCGCGCAGCATGGTTGCATACCGGCCAGCCGATCCATCTTCCGGTATTCCTCAATCACGTGAGTGTAATAGTTGAGAAACGTGTCCGGCGTTCTATGACCAGCCGCGCAGTCTCCTCTGCAGTAATTAGCGTAGTATCTGTCAGGGAAATCCATATTAACGTATCAGTAATATACTCGTATACTCGTATATCGCGTTAATTTTCAATTTAGAATGTTTTTCTTTTGAGAGAGAAATATATCAATTAATAATATATTATTACTGGCATTAGGATTGATATATTATTATATGCATTTTATGAATAATTAGATAATTTATATACTAAAAAATTACTAAATTTTAATAAATATTTATTTGAATAACTCTAAGTATAAATATTTATTAAATTTAAACATATATTTATTTGATACAAAAACTATTATCTTTTTTAAACATATATTTACTGTATTAAGTTATACTGTATGTATTAAATGTTTACTCAGTATTATTAAAAAAAATATGCATTAAGATTTAGTGAATTTTTTTCAGTGCAGATATTGGTCAAATTTGAATTTGAATATTTAACTTGAATTATATATTTGAATACTAACTTACGTTGTTGTAATTATGAATAAGCGAGTAATTATATAGGAATTATTTTATGCTGTTCGTATTATTTACCCCTGAGGAGCGATAATCCAATCGTCCCACCCAAGCTGAGAGAAGCTGACATAGAACCTCTGCTTACAGCATTGACCTTTTATCGCGCCGCTGCACTCGATCGCTCGTCTTCTAACGCGCTTCGCGGCCGCTGGATCTGTACGCACGACTAGGAACGGTCTATCCGGATCGTGATCGCCTGAAAGAAAATACTTTTTAATTACAACATGCTTCCATTTGAGACCGAAGTATAATGTTATAAGTAATTGTAAAACATAATTTGATCGATCACGTCAGACCAATATATAATTTTCGATAACACGATCGATCGGAATGCTTCAATCTTGTCAAATAAAACAATTAATTCAAAATCTCGTAATTATCTTTAATAAAATTAATTAAAATCGAAATTATTTTATTTTTTTACAGATTGAAAAAAATATTTGAAATCTTAGCTGCTTGTGAATATTACCTTGCAAATTTGGAAATCATTAAAGAAGAGCATATTCTGTATGTTGTAATAAAATGAAAATCATTACAGTAAAAAATTAATGTTATAGTAATAATAATTAATAATTTTTTCGTGCTAGTTTTCAAGATGACATTCAGTATTCGAACATATATATATATATATATATATTAGATATGGGAAAAAGTTCGTGGCGTTTTTTCTATTAGATGGTATTAAAAAAACGCCACGAACTTTTTCCCACATCTAATATATAGATATATAGATCAATTAGATCAGAGGTAAACTTTTTCTGTAAATAGTTATATAGTAAATAATTTCAAATTTTATGGTTTAAAAAGATATTATATTATATAAATACTTATGTAAAAAAGAGAAAACAAATTTCCTCACATTTTTTATTATACACAAAATTCAAAATATATAAAAAATTGCGTCTGTCATACAAAAATAAGCGATTTTGCTGATTCTTAAGTTAGATAAATGAATTGAACATTTGTCAAACATTTGTCGAATTTTTCGAAATTTTCGTCAGGTATTACCTTTCGAATTTAGGGACGACTCGATCACGTGCGGTGAATGCCCATCGAAGGTCGATACGTGGACATGCGAGCCGCACCCGCTGCAGTCGACGAGCAACGTCAGTTTATCTTTCGAGTAGTTCGTCGTGTACCATCTGCTGACGACCTTCGTCACGTCGAATTTCTGCCAACCGAGCTGGCCGATGTTCACAACAAGAGATGTCACCATCTCTAGATGTTGCCCGAGTTCCTGTAGATTGAATCGCTTATTTAAGAAGAAGAAAATTTTATTCTAACATAACATAATATTGTAAGGTTGCATTATGATACTTTTATGTGTCTTAAGGAGTAATATATTTTTTTCAAATAATACGATTGCAAGAAATAATTCGGTTAGATATTTTTCAATTTCTTTTTTAATTATGCTGCGATTAATTAAAAAAGGGATCAAGAGAGCGTATTAAAATCTTGTTATTAAAAATTTGCATGATTTTGCAAGAATAATTGATTCACACAATCATTTCGATAGATCCGAACTCCATATATTACAAAAAAAATACATTTATATGAAAAAAATAATTTTGAAAAATATCTAAAGAAAAATATTTAAAGATATAGATCTGAAAATTTTATTTGGATCAAATAATTATGTAGAATTCTCAAGCATGAGTGAAGCAAAAATTTTTGACATTTTAACAATCAACTTGAACGTCTTACTTTAGTTCAGCAAAATTATTTCAGATTATTGTGTATATTTAACTTAGATATTTCGACAAGATCATTCTTTTCATGTAAGGAAGAATAAAAACTAAATACATGTTTAATACGAGATGAAACAGAATAGCAATACACACAATTATAGCGCTTATTTCTTATTTATATTATTTAAAACAAAGATTATTTATTAAACAAAGATTTTTATGAAATAATATTCTCTTTTGAATTATCGATTAGAGGAATGGATTACCTTGCCTCGGAGATGTGTCGTATTACCGCAGTGCACTCTGAATACCCAGAGAGTGATATTTCTTTGGTTTATCTGACTGTGACGATGATGCTGATAGTGATGGGCATGCTTGAGCTCTACTCTCGCCCACAAGGTAGCCCTTTTGATTCTCAGAGGTTCCAATGCCGGTTCGCCGCTCGACATCGGAAATTCCAGCAATGGCTGGCCATTCAACGTGTGCCCTGTAATAGAAAAAATATTTTAATTTTTAGGAAGATTAGATACAAAATTAAATAAAATTAAGAGCTTACTTTAAATAATCATAATTTGCATAATTCTAATTTGATGTTCTAATTCAAGAAATTAATTATTTTTAAAATGTCCACGTTGTATAATTAGAAGCACGAGACTAAATATTTTGACTGATGGGAAAAATATTAAAGCCATTTATATATTCCTGATAAATATCGAATATTTTTATTTGAAATAAATTTTAGCAATAGATACGAATCGTAAAGACAGAGAGGGCAATAATATTCAGAGAAGAAAGAATTTCGAAAATGAAGCATTAATTATACGCATCATGTGCAACATAATGTGTGCAATTGCTAATTTCCGGCGTGTTCATGATAAAAATGTCGCGTCCGCATGAGTAGGTTTTTCCAGACTTCATTTTTTTTCTTTCTTCCTTTTATGATGTACTAGAAATTACGCGCCGGACTTCATTCATATATAGGGTGTCTTATAATATTCAAGCTTAAATTTATGATAGATTTCTTGTTGACATCTCATTAAAAAAAAAATTAACGCGGAACAGGTCAGTGTTTTTCAAGTATTTTATATTAAATATCTATAATATATAAAAATCTTAGTAATCAAAACTTCGAATTAAAATTTTAACAAATTAATTTAAATATTCCATTGCTCAATTGTGTATTATTATTCAATCAAATGTTCTATCTCAAAAGTCGACTACCTTTGTCAAAACGCGACCAAAGAACGACTTCTTAATCAGTTGTGATACCAAAAACTAGCATGTCTCGATGTTTCAAGAGAAAGTCCATTTCTAAATTGAGCTTAGAAGAATCTAATCATTGTAATTAAGCTTTGCACTTTCCGCAGCCACCCTTTATATATGTATACGCGCATACATATATAAGTACACACACAGAAACGCGCAGCACACGTACACGTACTGCGTTCAACGCTCGTTCACTCGAAAGCATCGCTCCTCGTCTCTCTTCTCCTTCTTCTTCGTAGGGGGTGTACGTATACACCTGCTTGCGTCTGTGTGGCGCGTGTAGAGTGAAAGCAGGGCGGCTTCATCCTTTAACGGTTTGGTGAGTCACGGACCGGGGTGATTCGGGGTAGGGATAAGCACAGGGTGTCTGCCGCCCGTCTGCCTTCTGCCTTTCACCGCGCACCCCTTTGTCGTAACCCTCTATCGCCACCACCACTGCCGCCGTCGCCGCCGCCACCACCCACCCGCACCCTCGACTCCGCAGTCAACTAGCCGCGTCGCTGCGCGCACTACGACGGCCGATATACATGCGGTTATATCGCCGCTCGTTGTCTTTGCGATTGTAATGACTTGTAATGACCAGTATTGTCACGCGAAAATTTGCGGCGTCCCATGGGGATGATTCGTAACGATTTGCCACGTTTGCGATGAAGCTTCAGAAAGATATATTGCGATTCACAACATCTCGAACATTTCGCAGAGAATTTTTCCTTGCTTGCGATATGTATATAACATATGTATATAACATATGTGATATTTTCTCTCTATTGTAGACTTTTAACGAATATTCTTCAATCTTCTTGAAATGTTTCAATTAGATATATGTATAATATACACGTGAATATCTCGGAAAATCTTTTGATAAACTACGAGTTATGCATGAAAAGCATATAAAATTGTAAGAGCAGATTTAAGAATTAAATTAAAAAAAAAATGAAATATTGCAAAAAATGTTATACATAGATTGTAAGAAAAATTAATTTTATTTGATGAGCTAATTTTTTGTTTAATGATTGGATCATTTTAGGGATAGAAGATATTTAAAAAGGCAAAATACGTGAATAAAAGCTTATAATATCGCAGACGATTCTAGAAAAGAAGATAAAGAAGGTTTCAATCGATTTTGTGAAATTCAGGGAGAGCACAATGGAACAATTTCGTAACGTTCTCGTCCTTCGCGAAAGCACCACGCCCGAACATACTCAACTCGATCTTCTTTTAGAAGATGGAATCGGGAGCGATGTAATTTTTGTATGATAAAATTGCTACGGATAACTATACATGATAATAATTGAATTTCAAGAATATTCAGAAAGAGATTTTCTCTAAATTAAATGAAATTGAATCCTATTTAATCAAATTGAACTGAACAATTTAATCTTGTCAATTTAATTATTTTATTTTATTTTATTTATATATTTATTATTGATTTAAACATTCTATTTGTATCAAAAATATGAATACAATATCTTATTGCAGATGCAAAGCTATTTTCTTCTTTTTTTACGGAAAGAACAGTTTTATTCTAAAAAAATTTACAATTTTAGAATAATTTTCTTAGACTGTCAGAATAATTATGTTATAGGATGCAAGAACATCAAAACTTTTTGCAATATTTTTATTTTGCAGTTTATTATATATGCTTAAGCGTCCCATATAATAATTTTTATAATCCAACAAAGTTTTAAAAAGTTAAAAAATTAATAAAAATAATATTTAAAAAATAAAAAGTTAAAATTAAAAAATTAAAAAAATTTATCTCTGTATTTTTAAAATTATTATAAATATTTTTGCGTATACTGAAAAAATATTTATTATATTTATATCTTAATAATAAATCTTAATAATAAATCTTAATAATAAATTTTTTTTTAATATTTATAAATAAACATTTACTTATAATAAATATTTACTTATAAATATTCAAAGAAATATCTGTAATTAAGATATATAATAATTTTTTTTCAATGTAGTAATACATTCGCATTGGTGTACACAGTTTAATGTTTGTTAATGTTTCACATTATGAATTAAACGCGTCTAAACAGAGGAATAGGATAACGTTTTTATCTCATGATTTAGCGAGAGGAGATTGAGGCGGATATGCGGATATGGAGGAAAAAGCGCGATATAAAACGTGGCTCCAGAATGCTCCACGTCCTTGGCACATGATCGACAACAAGAGTAATAAGGATTTTTAGTGGTGAAATACTTGTAGCACAATCCCTCACAAGACATTGAAATTATGCATTGGCTTCCTAAACTGGCATCCCTCCTTAGCGCACTGGATATTCCGAAAGTCGTTCATTTTTCTCCGATTGTATCCGGATTGAGAGACATAACGTTTTAATACATAAGAATTAGAGTCGAGAAAAAGTACAATAGCTTCGTGAATTTTATAAGGAATTTTATCGGATTGTTGTATCATCTCTGTATCGCGTTCCCACAAAATTACAACACTCGTATAACCGTGGATTCATTTCTCGTTCTTCATAATTCTTTCTCTCTATATCTTCCTCTCGTTTACGCCGGCCAAGTATTGTGTATGTTTAAGTCGTAATTGAATTGATGCATTCTTATCAAAATCACCATTCTTGTTGGTTTAAATAAAACATCGAAATTTCGAATTAAACAGGTCGCTTATAGTCACTTATTCTTCGAGATTCGACATCTCGATATGATTTACTCTGTCTCGACTTTTCGTTCTGCATAAAGAATCTCGTATCTTCGATTTTCTGCACGATCCTACTGGGCTCTCTCTTTTGGGCCTTCTCTCTCTCTCTCTCTCTCTCTCCCCCCCCCCCTTTTCCATCCTCTCTTTATTTTTCTCTTTTCTTCTCTCACCCTGAATCGCGTGTTCTACATTTTCGTAGTTCGATTTTCTAACGGCCTCGCTCGAGTTTCGAGTGCGTCGTCTGTCGCACATTTCGAGGTCGGTACATCGGGTGGTACTTTTGCCCCCCCCGTGCGCCGCAATGCGACACCACCACGGGAATCTGCGCCCGGTTTCTCTCTTCTCTCACAGGAACGACGAGACTTTTTTTCCCTTATGACGAATACCATTCCGAATAAAATTCACACGAATGAATGGTCGACAATCGCCTGGCACTTTTTTGTACGCGCGTGATGCCAGCAGAAGTACCGCGACTTCAGTAACCGACATTTTCCCGGATAGATTGAAATCGGGATTGAAATATTTACTTATACATTTACTTCGCAATTTCTAGTAATATTTTTGTAAACGATTGCTTTTCGATCTGAATTTAGTTCGATTTGAGTCTAATCAATTAATTTTCGATGTAATTATCGCAAATCAGGTGATTTCAGAAATTATTTTCATATCAATCTGCAGCGAGTATTGCTATCAAAATAAATTAATGACATAATAAATTGAATTAATAATATAATAAATGATTGCTTTTAGCAGAAAAAGCAACTTTGTAACTATTATGAGATTTTTTAAAATAATTAATTTATTATACATTTACATTCAATGAGGAACTAAGATCAAAGATCAATCGTATCAAAGAATTTTTCATCAGTTGCAAAGCTGTTTTTTCTGCTGAACGCAACTAATATAAAAGGTATCGCTCAAATATAGTGCGTGACTTCAGATTATAATGTGAGTAAACGTTATCGAGCGAATCAATCTATTAGTATGGCCAAGGTTCGAGTGTTATAGGCCTTATGTCACACCTATTGTGTCCTCGATGAGCAAAATTTTCTGAGAAACGCTCTAAGAATAATCTGACAATAAAAAAGAAATGCATAGGAAACAGGACGGAATAAAAATGCGAAACTTCGAGCAAAATGATCTAAAATATTAAGGAAGCATAGTAATAAATTGCATGATATTGATTTAATCGATCATTCCGACAACAAAATAAGTCCATAATTTTCGAGAATCCAGGGTAGTTAATGAAGTGTGTTGTAAACGTGTGAATATATAGCGTATAGTGTACAATGCAGCTTTGTTGTATATAGCAAATTGTAGATGTTGCATTTGGAAAAATATTACATTAAACATTACACTCGGAAGCAATGATACTTCCGAGAAATAATGCGATTTTTAGCGAGTCGTTATTATTCTCGAAATAGAAGGACTCTCAGATCTAGCTGACATGTTAGAATCGTAAATGCCTTAAGCATCTCACTTGACTTCGACAATGATTGGCAAGCTCCTCGTGACCTTGCGTCAGATATCTGCCGCGAGATAACTCGCGTCGTCCTACTTTTGAAATTTTCCCGGCGGCACTTTTTATCGAAATTATCGCTTAAGAACTCTCGGTTCCGCGTTCTCTAATTTAATAGAAAGCTTTTTCATTGGAGGTACGAGCGACGGGAAAAAAAAAGGTCAGGGCTTTTCCGAGTTTAGACCGTAGATATACAGTTCTAGATTCGCAGGTCCTAGATTTGTCCTAAAGATGCTGATATATCGTCCTGACATCTTTCCGCGCTCCCTACACTTACAAGCGCACACAAAGAGACAATCCAAAACTCACCCCTGCTATTTGATAAATATGCTTTTTATGGAAATTAAATAGGATTATAAGAAAAATGAGGAAAGAAATATAAAGTTCGAGATTTACACAAAAATAGAAATAAATAATTAAAAAGAAATTTTCTTTTTTTTATAATAATTTGTAATATAATTATTATTTTTATGAATTCAAAAACAATTTTTTTTTTAGCAAATATTTAAGGGCATCATTATTTTTTTAATTTCATTATTTTAACTTCTAACATTATAATTGCCGAATATAAAATTTCTCTTAATTATATTTATTAATTATATTTATTCTCTTCGTTCTCGTTTCTCATTGGTATTATAATTTTTTTCAATTCCTTGTGTTTTAATTATAAATATAAATTATCAAAAAGGAACAAATTTTATTGTTTAGATATAATAAATATGTATTATTACATATTTATTATATCTAAAATAAATATATTATTAATTATGAGCATAGCACGCATATTCTAAATTTTTTCTGCTTTAAATAATATTATTGGATTCGAAATGGGATAAAAAATTTTCACATGCCTCTGCCTAACTTCCTTACATCAGTCATAACCGCGTGTAATCGAGGTTAGCGCGATCTCTCTCGGTGGCGGAGAATAAATTTCGCACACGCATGTCAGTAAGTCAAAGTAAAGTCTCTCCGTCGCCAAATTGTCCATTTGAAACGCTACGATGTCGAGGAAAAGGCGCGACGGCATCGAAGGAAATCGAGAAAACGTCGCGAACGATTGAGAGTCAGGGGGGAGGAGAGGGGCGATGATGGTCGAGAAACGAGCATCGAGAAGTCGGAGGATGAGGAAAACGTTTGGGAAAAGAAAACGACGTTGCCGACGACGTTGACCTGGCAGTACCTACCGAGTTGGTAGAATCATCCCGCCAAGTGTGCTTACGAAAGGATGAGTTATCATAGTTAAATTGGGATTGATTTTCATTGATTAAGGATAATGGTTCCTGCACACCAAACGCGGTAAAGCTTGCGGTGCGGCAGAAATTGGCGCGACAGCCAATCAGTTTATCACCTTTCCATAAAAGCGAAAGAATGACTACTGTGCTAACTTCCGGCAAACATTGGCTGCGCTAGGTAGGAGCCATTATCCTTGCCTGACAATGAAACAGCCATAAGATTATCTTGACTTAGATTAGAGATAAAACTAGATTTTTGACATCAAAAAACTGAATTAAAGTAATTCATGAAAAGAACAATTTTACTGAAATATTTTATTAAAAATTTAACTAGATACAGATCTAAAAAAAATTTTGTCGGATCATCAAAATAATTATGTAAAAAGTTCAAACGTGATGACTAATGCTGCTGAAAAGTTTTGACATTCTAACTGTCTTGAGTATCCTGCATAATTATTTTGATAACCTAACAAAATTATTTTTAAGTCTATATCTAACTAAATTTTTAAAAAATTTAACGTAACGTTCTTTTCATGCAAAAGATCGCTGCTAAATGTGCGATATCAAATTTTGTCAAATTTGCCAATGACAACAGAGAAAATCAAATTAATGAAATATAAAATATGTAGGAACTATGAATGTATATCACAGTCTCGTACAACGAAAATAGCATTATATTAACCTCATTGAAGGTTTCATTAAATACCTTTAATTTATTTATGTGGTTGATAATTTTTAATATGCTTAAGAAAATGGCATTTAGAAAATTAGTGGATGGAGTTGGGAAACATTCAACAGAAAATTATAGGATAATGGCAAAGTTGCTTTCATCGCCGAAAGCAGCCAATGATTTTCAAAGACGATTATTCAGGTTCTATTTGGACGATATCAAGGGCGGTTTGTTTCTGCCGTCGACACGCGAGTAGAGATCCCCGACGAAGCGTCGGAGACTATAATTCTTTCGCGGGAGAGAAATTGGGAGGAAAGGGCGGCAACGAAGACTATCCGAGGATCCGGTCGAATGTAAGCGGCAGCTTACATAGTTTGTCACTGACAACTCGCCGACGAGATTTTGGTTCGTCCTTGAAGTCGGGACGGAGAGATCGTTGGAGATAGGATGAGCCTCGAGGGATAAACACGAAATTCCCCGCTTCGAAGGCCGGGGAAATAGCGAGAGAAAGCAGTGATTTCTAAGACAATTCGCGGCCGTCTCGATGTATCGGAGACGAGAGGAGAGATCGCACATCCTGTCGTATGAATCGGCATCGTTGCGAGGATCGCGGCTAGATGAATAAATGAAGAAGCACCGCCGAGCAAACCCTATTTTGCCGTTTCCCAAATGAGGCGGTCCCGCAAAAACTGCTGAGGCAACTTGAAGCCAGACAGCGAAACGGAGACGACGGCGCGGTGGTCGGAGATAACGGCGAGGCTTCGAGAAGAATTTTCTTTCGCGTACTTTCATCATCTTGGTACCGAGAATCTTCGCAAGGACAAATGGTGTAACAATAGTCTCCTGAGATAGTGGTTCCAAAAGTTCTAATACACAATGTATCCCCCGTACCTACTTCGTTTTATCTGCAAACTCGTGAGCCGATCTCGAATCGATTCTTGGCTGAAATTTTGCAACCTCGACAACTTACTCTGAATTATAAAAGAATGAAAGTTTAAAGGAAATTTTTTATTTTTTAATTAGATAGTTATGACGATAAGAAAATTTGATAATTACAACGATAATTAAATCAAATGTTGTTCAAAGAATACGTTATCAAATCAAATTCGACACCTTTGAATTATAAAAGAATAAAAGTTTAGAAAAAAATTTATTTTTAATTAGGTATTTAACGTTGAAAAAATTTGATTTAATAACAATAATTAAAGTCACAAATATTGTTCAGTAAATATATCGTTAAATCGAATTTAATTGCGATTGGTTGAAGAGCGAATCGGATAATTATTTTGGACAGACTCCGTAGGCTTTAAAAATGATCGCTCGATGGAACGAACATCGGATCGATTGTTGGAACAGAGGAAACGAATTCGCATGGACCAGCAAAGTGCATTAGACTAGATCAGTGCGGTAGGAAGTGGAAGTTTGGCTCGAAGTAAAAGCGATTCGCGGAAGGAGAGCGGAAGGGGGATTACAACTGTTACCAAGAACGAGAACGAACAAGACAAGGGGGACGGGGATTGTACAGGAAGCGAGGAGATTGCGGCTTGAGATTGATGAAGAGACGAGGAGAATGCGATTTTTAAGCATCGCCCTTAAAGGCGGGGTATAATTCCATGGGTCTCCGGGGAGTGAAGTCACGCGGAAACGGAAGGAAATTCTCGCAGTTAGGGTGCCGCGTAAGAGAGTGATTATTAGGGCGGAAAGCCGGAAGTTCGTGAGGTTTCTCCTACTCAAGGCGGTTCTTTGAAACGAATCAAAGTTAAGGCCTCGAGATAAGTTATCCTGACGATGTGTACGGTAAAATGTTACATCAACTGACGACGTATACGAAAACGGTTGCGTGCGCTTGATTACCGAGTCCGGTAATTATTGTCGAAAGCGGAATATAGAAAGGGGATTCGATCGAACTGATGTCTGCGTCGCCGTGGACAATGACGAAGAAAATGCATGGTGCACTACGACGTCCGTTGATAAAAAATTTAAAATAATACCGTGTTCTCTCTCTCTCTCTCTCTCCCTCTCCTTCCTTCCCTCCCTCCCTCTCCTTCTCTCGCTTTCTCTCTCTCTCTCTCTCTCTCACACACACACACACACACACACACACACACACACACACAAGCGCGCGCGCGCGCGCGCGCGCACATACGCGGTAGTTAAAATGAAACATTCTATACGCAAAGA
>Ga0157364_1000685_pt1 | contig 25056 bp, 12 predicted proteins | sample AttsexASBM2_FD_111476 | JGI IMG/M metagenome (GOLD analysis project Ga0157364, IMG submission 111476) | Fungus gardens microbial communities from leaf cutter ant in Ribeirão Preto, State of São Paulo, Brazil - Atta sexdens ASBM2 | ecosystem: Host-associated > Fungi > Mycelium > Unclassified ...
GATAATATCGATTATGCTAGTTGTCACGCGGTATTACTCATTCCTCGATGGAATATTCGCACTGTTTCATCGATTACTCTGCGCCAATATTTATGGACTTTCACAGCAAGGAGACGGCATTATCGTTCTCGAGAGGGCGAGGACGCCTGTTAGTTTTGACTATCGTTCCGGCCTGTCATTGCTCACCTGGTCGAGCCTCGTATGTTTACTGAAATAATAACGGAACCATACGTGGGCGTTTCTGAAATTCGATAATTCCCGTCGGTAGGAGCTGTGCAAAGACGGTGCATTATCCCTTATGTCACAGAGCCCTCGCGCTGCCAACGAAACGACATATGGCAGCCCAGGTTACATCCTTATAAAAAATAAACCGAGGGTGAATAAGAGAAAGAGAGGGTTACAAAGGTTATCAATGTCAATTCGAATGTCGATCTAATCGTTCTAATGCGCATGGTTCTGCATTATATAGCGGACGAGGGATTTCCGCGTGTACCCTTTGCGTTGAGAAAGGAAGCGTCCAGCATCCTGACACCTCAGAACAGAGCATCTGGCGTAAATCAAATATCCTTTACATCTTGACCGCACCGTCGGCGTCGGCGTCGCTGTGCCGTCTTCGATTTGATCTCACTTCTCAAAGTTCTCCTCTCTATTCTACAATCTACTGTTTCTTGTCCGACTGATCCGATTATGGCCACGTTGGCCGCGCGCGTGAACATTGACGGAAAGGAATATTTGGTTTGCAACGCGCATATATCGATATACAATGTCGTTCTCGTTGAATATTCTATCGGACCGGAAGCGAATCTCTCGAGATAAAAGATAAGGCACGCATCGACGTGTACGCATGGTAATACCACTTACTTTTAGATGCAACAAAGCGCAGACATAGCGACCGGCTTCCAAGCTTCGCATTTATTTCCCTCCGCCTTGATAAATCGTCCGATACCAGTTAGGAAAAAGGTACCTATTACAAGGGATACGGAAAATCACATCGCATTCACAATTCTGTTTGAATTCTCTTCATGATTCCTCGTTATTTTTACGAGCACTTGTCTGACGCTTCCAGACGAATGGTAAATTCTCATAGAAAAGATGCGTGCAGCACGATATCTTACATGATCGTCAGTGGTATTGATTGTATATCAAGTGTAAATAGGAAAATAAGATTCATATATGACAAAAAATAAATCCATGATATAAAAATAGTTTTTCTTTCGTTATTGCATGCAGTGAATGATAAACGGTCATTTTTAACACATACACTAACATTTAAAGATATTTACCTACTTTGTCTTTCTTAATTAAATGAAGAAAAATAAATTTCTATTTTCTTTCTTACAGATTAGACTTAATAATAATGTTTGATAGCTAAAAATTTTAAATTCAGCATCATTATTAAAAGTAGAATAGAATTCAGATACATAAAAAAGATAAGTACAAAAATTGTGATGGTTGTATGTAATGTTATTTTCTCGATTTTAAGACAAACTAACGTTAAAGAAAAGTTTCCTGTTTATTATTTTATCTTTAACGCTTTCATATTTTATTCTTTATGAAAAATAGATGTATAAACTTATACAAGTATTAGTAGTATTATAGTATATTAATAATTTTATCACAATGATGCTATAATATGTCATATTATGATATATATATATATATATATATATTACAAAAATAACTGTTGCCTTATAATGTCAATAATATTTTTACAAGTACTCGTCTAACATTTTAATCTAATGTCCATATTTATAGTCAGACTTTATATTTAAGGTTTCCTTAAATATATCTATCTTTAGATATTTTATAGTCTCAGTAGCCTATAAAATAATTCGTAGAACATCTAAAGATAAATTTAAGGAAACCTTAAGTATAAAGCATGAGTTATTATCTACATCTACGTATTTATTTTCAATTTGCTCAGTTTTACGGGAAGAATGTCAGGCGAAACCATCCGCTGCTTGTACTGAATGATTTAACAAACAACCTAATAAAAACAAAGAGACGAATATATGTGAGAATCGAGATATCGAATCTCTGCGTAAAAATTGCGTTTACGAGTCAAACTCTTCATCCCAGCTTTCCTTGCAGGCCTCCTGTTTCCCGTTTGCGTCAACGGTAACATAGCTACATTTGACATTTTCATTCCGCGCCTTACGAAGGATCCGTTTGAAATATCGCACTGGTATCCGGCATCGTAACCGGATTAACGACTGCAACAAGTCATTAAGTTGGGCGTCGTAAAACAACAATATTAGATGAAAATCGAATCGCGCGCAAGCTACAATGAAATCAGCCATTCGTTACGTACGATCAATTTATGCGAATGTTTATATGTCTATGTAACTTCCGCAGCGGTTTCGCTGTATTATTTCGGTTTATCTTACATCATATATTTATTTACTGAATATATTGGACGAAACATAAACGTCACAATTGGTATAATAAATTTTTATATGGAAGTCTTTTTTCGTCAGTGCGTGTATTATACATACACAATATGATACACTGGACAAAAAGTTTGATTGGAATTCTGGTTGAAAATAGACAAATCAGAATTTTCAGGCTGAACCCATTACAATTTTAGTTGAAATAATCAAAATTTTGATTGATGTGATCACAATCTTCTAATTCGTTCATTTTCAATCAGAAATTTTTTTCAGTGTATTTAAAAAAAAACAACCGTAATTTATCTTTTATAAAACGTGAAAAAATTAATAGATAAAGGTGTAATAACTGAGAAAAATATTAAAATAAAAACTTATACATTCGAAAATTGAAGTTCGTTCTGACTCTCCGTCATTTGTTCTGCCAATATTATCGTTGCCCACTCAATTGAGATTTAAAATTCGCCGCAGGATTAGTCGCGCGAATTTGGTAATAAGAGTCGAAATATATATCAGTGAAAATATTTAGACAAAAGACGAGAAATAACGTAAGGATTTTGCTGAAGGCTCAAGATTTCTTCTTTTATCTCGTTAGAGATAAAAGAACATCTTGTTCTATATTTTGAAATGTATATACATATGTATATTTATATGTTATATTACATGTGTATGTACGTAATATTCTGAAGTGACGTGAGCTTCATCGTCACCGTAATACATTTTAATAGCTCATTCGCGGTTGCACTCGTCAGACATGTAAAAAGAATTTAATTTCTACCCGACGAGAAAGCATACGAGTACGGAATTGAGCTTCGTCGGAGTAATTACAGCGAGAGGCGACACATTTAATAGCACTAATACAATTTAAAAGTATTATTATATGTATCCTATTTTTTAAAATAAGATTTATATATGTTCTAAATTTTCAAACAAGATTTCCTTAAATTGACATTATACGTCGTTATATAATAACAGTCATATCGTATACGTGTTTCTAGAATTGTATACTCTCTAAATTTTTTGGAATGAAATCTCATTCTAAAAATTAAAAATTGAGTCAATCTTGAAAAAGGGTAGTTCAATTTTCAGTCTTTAAGAGTGAGATTTCACTCTAAAAATTTCAGAGAGTATATATTAAATGACTAAAAAAATGACAACTGCGTTAGATTACTTAAAATATGAATAACCGAGATTATCGAAGTTCAGAGTAACAATTGAAATGATTATATTTTGCATTTCGCGCGTAAATCGCTTAGAGAAATCGAGTTTCAAGAATTCTAGCGGGATTCCAATCGATAATGCGCGTACATATACGTCTACTCATACATGCGTGAAACTCTCGGGATGTACTAGACCGCCGAATCGTTTACGATTATTTCTCGACGATGCAGTGTACGGCGATACACGTGCGCGCCGGTGGCACGCGTGACACGCATCTCATTGCGGATAGGTCACGGAGTTGATCGTAAGAGCTTAAACGCGCATGGTTGGGATAACGTTTGCAGAGAGGCCGCATATCGGCAGGTGTACACGCACACGTATACGATAGAGCGAATATATAGACACACTCGAGAGACGAAGGCAGACGCGGTAATGGTCCACGCAGCTCAGAATTCTCTCAAGTTCTACATGCGATGCGTTATGGCATAGTCCTGTGCACCATCGGCACTGTTACAGGTTACAGCGCGGTTAGAATAGTCGGTTGTTAACGATGATGCACGTGCATACGATGTATCTCGCGCAACACGCCGCGATATGTCAAGAGATCGCATATCTGAGAACGATACGACACGTTTTCGTGTCATGACGAAATCCGGTCACGATTTACCGAAACGTACGCTTTGATCGACGCTCACTGGAATGCATTATAGGTTTTCGATGTGGCGAGTAATTTTATGACACGCAATCATAATGTTTGCTCTAACGTGTACACGGAAAAAAAATGATTTGGCTGAAATATCTGAAATTCAACTACAGATCAAGATTTGAAAATAAAATTTTATTGAACTATTAACAGAATTTCGCTAAAGTTGATAACTAGAATATCATAATTTTTTGCAACATCGCTCATCAGGCTTGAGTTTTTAAAATTATTTTGATAATCCAACAAAATTATTTTCCGATCTGTATATATCTGAATTTTTTAATATTTCAGTTTTTGCATGTAAAAACACCAAAAATTATTATATTATCATTTTAATAACAAATGTTAAATTTAAAAAAAAATTACAAACAGTTAAATATTGAGTTTTACTGTTTTTTTTTTGCGATACGATGATGTTATGTTTTTATATGTTATATTTTTTTCTCTCATAATTATGCCAGTTTCAACTCACTTTTTAAACTGCGCCGGATTATCATTCATTGTGAAGAATTTTGCACAAATGGATGGGTACGTTTATCAAAGTACGAAATCTCGCCGTGGAAGTACGAATTTAATCAAGAGATTAGATTCAGTTTTCCCAAGCCTTGGCATGCCTCGGCGTGAATGAGTTATGGCATTCTGTGGTGCTATCGATGCTGTTAGCGCGGTTAACCTGTTGGTTGTTAGCGATGATACACGCCACATTCAATGTATGTATGTATGCCTCCGCTTGGTGCCGCAGTCAGCCTGTCTGTGCGATACGATATACGATTGGATCTACGAGGAGGAACGAGTTCGACTTAAGAAAAATTATCAGCGTACGGCGATTTTTCGCATATCGAAACGACTTTATCATTGGCGCGCACACATACCTCACAAGTAATGGAATGTCCGATTGAACGTTTAATGAAATATCTCGAATGCGATTCAAGTACAGTAATACTATTGAGCTGTATAAACCGCTATATGATAGACATTGCTGTCAGAAAGATACAAAAAGGATAATCCATTCATATAATTTATAACATTAAATATTTGAGATTAAGTCATTAATTAGATATTTTGCTATGGAAATCTTTTATACCTTAAAACAAAAAATATGTTGGCCATATCCAATATTAAAACTGATGCTTGATAATTTACGATATATGATTCAAGAATCACTTATTTTTCATACTCTAATATTTTTGCAACAAATAGAAAGCAAGGCAGAGAAAGTTGCGATCGAATTATAACGAGAAAGCTTGATAATTTGATAATTTATGTAACATATTAATTATGTATCCTCACGTAGAGATTGAATACTTATCTGCACTTTGTTAGATTATTTTTTCCAATGCATTAATGTAAATTCGAATATTCGATAGAAAAGATTATCGTCCCAAAGAACACGTAAGAGTCAACAAAAAATCAAAATAACATTAAAATGATCTTATTTTGATATTTAAAATCAATAAGCAATCAAATTTTGTAAAAAAAAATCATTTTAACATCAAAGTATGTCATTTTTATTTTCTCTTGACTTGGTGTGTTCCTCGGGATATTCGATAAAATTTCAATAAATTTGAAGCAAAATCATCGTCATGAACTTTAATATACTTTTCTTTCTTCTAAAAAAATACCTTTTAATTGTCTTTTCAAAAAAATATTAATTTATCATTTCATTAATATAATCAACGTGTAATATTAATATTATTCGCTAACATAAAAAATATTTTATACATTAACGATTAATAAATTTGTCGAGTAACTTTGAGATTTTTTTTATTAAAAAAATAAGAAATATCTTTGAGTCAATCCTAGCCTGCTAAAAGCAATCCTGAGATACGCAATGGATACCAGTGACTCCAGCTCTGCGACGATCAGAACTATCACTAGTACACTGTTTTCAGAACTCGCTACGAGATGGCAGCACCGCCTTGATAGAAAACTTGCTCAGCTGCTGCCAGAAGGTAGTGGGAGAAGCAGTGTGACGCAGATGCGCGTAAACGATCGAACGTGCAGCATCTCGAGACGCTTGGTGCCTCTCACAGCTTACTGCTAGGAAGCTCTGTGTAGAAACTACTGGTGTCTTAAAATGTTTGAGTGAAACGTCATTCTCCGGAGACTCGTTCAGCTTTCATCCAACCGGATATGAGACAACTCCCGATCAGGTAAGCTATTGATCTAGTCGCGTTGCGCCGGCCATGTTAAGCACGAGCGCTGTTGGCGGACGTAGTACGCATAATCGGTGTAACATTCACTAAACGAATTTGGAACTGAATAATGCGTGCAATTGCATATCTGATATTAACGTTTAATCGACAGAAAAATTAAGTTTTTAAAAAATATTGAAATGCTAATTACATTCAGAGTGACTTTTTGCTATATACACATGATATAGAATCTTATTCTTTAAATTCTTTGGATTGGAATTTTACTTTAAAGAGTGAAACAACTTGAAAACGAGCAATTCAAATTTCAATCTTTAAGAATGAAATGACTTTACAGAATGAAATTCACTCTAAAAGTTTCAGAGAATAGAGGAATCTCTTGTTTTGTTTACCGAATATTTAAAAAAAGGATAGAATACGGATATAATACATTATTATTGTGTGAAAAGGAATACAGTTTTAGACTAAAGCGTATCGTCTGTGAGAAATAATAGTTTGAGACTGATAACTTATATATAATCTAAAATTTCTTAAAAAATATTATATCGTTTATTTTGTGAGAATTTTGTGAACGTGCTATTAATGTCAAACATATTAATCCCTTTATTCTCGTAGAGTATTCAGAACATTCCAGTCTTTATATGAATGCTATTTACATTGTTATATTCAGTACAAAAACGTTCATAACTAAAAAAAATTTGTTTTGCATTTATCTTTATCTAAAGGATTTATGTATTATCTAAAAAATATTATTAATTTTATTTAATTGAAAATCATAAAAGTGAAGATTGAAATATAATATATTAGTATGTCAGAAATACCTCATGCGAATAATTACGTTAATAAAAATCACGCGAGTGATGTAGAATTGAATAGTTTCCAAATTCATTCTTTTAATTTTTAATTAACTCTAAATCAATAGAAAATTTTATGGAATATTCCTAAAATGTGCATTTTATATTTTTTCATTACAGGAAAACAATCTATAGCATATTTAATTAAGATATAGAACACACGATCTCCTAAAATTATCGTATCCTTCTTCATAATGCCGTTTACGGCGGACGCGGCGGCGACTCAGATACAGGAGCGCCTAAAGAACATTTACAATCTCGTGCACGAGATTGAAAGTCAACGAGTCCGGTCCGAACACAACCTAAACAATATCATGAAGACTCATGAGAAGGTCACACCGGACGATAAAGTCTCTCCTTATTATCAGCAAAAGTTAAAAAATTTGTACAATGCCGCGGTAACTGATACTCAGCAGGAAGAAGAGATCTTGCGCAAGGCTCTTGGTAAGATTAACGAGATACGCACGATACGAAATGAACGACGCATACAAGCACGTCAAGCTGGCAATAAGGAGACTATTAGACGCGGAGCACTGATGAAGATGCTGCTGAGCACCGCGCAAACCCTACCCCTCTATGTGGGAAAGACACCGGGCGCCAAACCACCACCACTGTGCGGCGCGATACCCGCCGAGCCTACTTACATTGCGAAGATGGGCGACATGGTAGCCGCATTAGTGAAAGGCAACGAAGAAGGAGAGAACTGGATACTCGCGGAGGTCGTGCAATTTATTGTTGCGACAAATAAATATGAGGTGGACGATATTGATGAGGAGCAAAAGGACCGCCACACGTTGTCACGGAGACGAGTGGTACCATTGCCACTGATGAGGGCCAATCCTGAGACCGATCCGCACGCCTTGTTCTCGAAAGGATCCACAGTAATGGCGCTCTACCCGCAAACTACTTGTTTTTACAAGGCGATCGTGCAACGTCAACCAAGTACTGCCACGGAAGAGTACCTGATCCTGTTCGAGGATGCTGCTTACGAGACTGGCTATTCACCTCCATTGAGTATAGCGCAGCGTTATGTGATTTCCATCAAAGAGAGCAAAAAAAATAAGAGTCAATGTTAGTAAGCAATATAATTTTTCTAAATTTTTTTAAAATTGTTTATTAAATGAATTTCGTTAAATTTTCTGATCAATTTATTAAATCTTCTGATCAATAGAAAATTTTGAGATAACCATCTATTTTTTATAATCAATAGAAAAAAAAGCACAAGCAACCAACAGACAACGTGCAACTGCGATGGCTAAGCCTCTTTATTATACATATATTAATATGCATGTATATCTGTGACACATCGACTAATCTCATAAATTCCATTACATCATATTTGTGAACTCGAATAATCCCATAAATTCCATTACATCATATTTGTGAACTCGACTAATCCCATAAATTCCATTACAGCCTCCAGGAAGAAACAATGTATATGAAAGAAATTATTCTAGAAAAGGTGCGCTTGGTTCATCTACGTTAGTTTATGTTATTTTTTTATATTCCATTTGTGATATTGTCATAAGATACAATAAATGACAAATTTTTGTATAATTCGTTCCTTTTCAATACTTTTCCAATCCGCTTTATAAATTAGATTTATAAAATGCATATAAATTCCAATATATGTTTTAATCACGATAAATTAAATGCGATAATTATAATATATAAATAAAAGATATTGAAAAAAAGATAACCATTTGATTTTGCAAATAGCGAAACATTTTTTTATGATCAATGGTAATGTAATTATATTTGTAAAGTGTTTATCAAAAATCCCACGTTTATTTCATTAAAATTAATTCCGAGTGTTATAACTGGGAGAAATAAGCACATACTAACAACTAAAGTTCTATTTCCGCGATACTGTTCATCGTCGGGGATAATTGACGTAGATTATGGGATAATAACGGTGTCCTTATATACCCGAGTCCGGACTCAGCTGACCTTCCGAGGAATCGGTTCTCCGTGATTCTGTGTCCGTATAATTTCTTCCTATACGGAATAAATCTTTCCCTTCGCATCCTTCATGAAGCAAGATAAAGATAGAAAGAGCGAGAAGAGAGAGAGAGAGAAAGAGGGAGGGAGGGAGAGAGATAGGAAATGGAATATAAAGGGAAGATAAAGATAGTAGAAAGCGAGCAAAAGCCCGAAGCCGCGAGTACGCAAGTGGATTGAAAAGGCTAGAGAGGACGAAAGAGAGGGAGCACTGCGCAATAATTGATTCCATAATCGGCGGCTGCCGCCAGACATCAAAGCAACTCGGTATACCGAACCGAACCCCCAGCAGACCGGCTCAGCTAGCCAATCCTCATTCATTATTTAACTTAACTACCCCTATATGGAATCACAAAAAAGTACTTTGATTTGGCGCGCGTTGCGGACACGGTGTTTTTACCATTTTCCTCGAAATTAATCCTGAAAATTTTTCATTGATTTCTGACTGCCGTTCGGGTAAAGCTTACTCGTATCAGGAGAGGTTTTTAATTGAAACGCGAGGCTGGATCTGTCGCGTGAATGAAATATTGTGCGTGATAATTAAGGAACAGAGGAAACACGCGTGTTTTTGAATAGCTTTTTGAAGCACGTTCATTCAAAAGAAAGGTTGAGTCACGCGTAGGAACACATTCTTTTATGTAGTAAATTAAAATATGTATATTTTCTCTTTTAATTTCAAATGACGTAAAATATGTTTTAAATGATAATTTCTGTCAGATTGTAAAATAGAATTATATCTCTAATTTTATATGCTAAAATATATGAACAAAAAATTTTTAAAGAATCAGAATACACATTCATTAAAAACACAAATATATTAAAATGCAGTAAATATAAAATTATAAACAGATTTTATAAATTCTATAAATTTAATTATAGATCATCTAAAATGGGCTTAAGATAGAGTTATTATTCGGCAATATCTCAAAGCAACTATCTATTATCTTTAGCACGACTCGTAATAATAGAAATTATCTAACCTGCATGTAATGGCTTTTATATGCCTTCCCGTGAAAGTTGTAACGACCGATTGTATCTAGTCTACGTAATTTCCCTAACCACATCAGAGTTCACCTCCGAGCCCCAGGATCGGCCAGGTCACATGAATTTAGCAAAATGTATGACCTCGAACCTTTTATCCACATACTCGCGCTAAACCGCAATCGAAATCGCGTTTGCATGCACGCGCTCTGTCCAGCATTTCCGGCAGCCATTAGTCGCACTCGATAGTTCGATATCTTTTCATTTCCAGATAGTAAAGCGTCGGCATGTCGGTAGAAGCCATTCTCAGTTCTGGAATTAATTCAACCGGCGATTAGCTTCCGCGTTGAGGGCGAGTTCTAGCCAAAACGGCTTTCGTGCGTTCGATCGTAAATGTTCGAGAGAGAGAGAGAGAGAGAGAGAGAGAGAGAGTGTTGTGTGTGTGTGTGTGTGTGTGTGTGTGTGTGTGTGTGTGTGTGTGTGTGTGTGTATGCCTTGACTGACTACATCTGAACCGCGGGCGGGCGTGCGGCGTATTCGTATGGCGGGCCTAATACAAGTGGACTTGTAGCATGCGAACAACCGGAAGCCAAAGCGAACTTGCGTCCGAACACGCAAACTGTACTTTCCACCCTTGATCCCCGCGAGAGCGAGCACTCCCCGTCGCTTCGTCTTGACCTCCTACGACTCGTTTTTATCCGTTCCGAAGTTCTCTTCGTTCATTCGTTCCACGTCTCAGTTATCTGAGTAATACTTCTCTGGCTTCACCTTTCTCTGCCTCTCGTTGCCCTGCCCTCTTTACTTCTATCTCGTTCTTATTCACTCCCTATCTCGTTTTCTCCCCGTATTCCACTGCTGACCCTCTTCCCTATCGTCCTTCTCTTTTTCTCCTTTCCGTACAAGCTGATCAGAGCAGGTTCACTTAACCCTCCGGTAATGGCGCGCTGTATTTTTCTTCGGCGTTCGTAATTACGCCCGTGCTCTTGCGAGCATATTTTATTTCGTTCCAGATCGATCGGTTCCGACACTGGTATCTGTCATTGCCCTTCCTCGCCTCGTCTCCTTGTACTATCTTTCTATCTTTCTTTCCCTCTATTTCCCTTTTTCTCTGCATCCCGCCGCAGATTTCACCAAATATCACCCTCCGGCAACCATTAGTCTTTCTTTCGATAAATTGGCAGACCGAAGTGATTGTGAGGTGTCACCTTGACACCCTCACCTGTCTGTAACACATTTCCTAGTAATTTGAACACGGTATATGTAGTCTCCCTTGTTCGCGCTTTATTAGAGCCACATCGATGATGATTTGATAAGATCGCGTATGTTGCTTCTCACGATTGTCGACGGTTACATTGAATACAGCCATGTACTTCTAATTATTTTTAGTACGCGTATCTGACTCTAGACAATCATTTAGAATATTCTATTGATCGGATTCGAAACGTCTACCATATTTTTCCCGACGAACCATAATTTATATGATCTCGACTATGAAAGAGGGGTATGAAAAGATAAACTATAGCTAGCCCATTGAGACTTCGCTAGTTTCGTTTAAGTAGTATTCCAAAGTTCATTGAATTATTGATACCCGAGAGTAAATTGAAAATCGATAAGCGATCCAGTGTAATTTAACTTCGAGGCCGTTTCTGGACAAAGAAGAGAGAGAGAGAGAGAGAGAGAGAGAGAGAGAGAGAGAGAGAGAGAGAGGAGTACGAGAGAGGATATGAAACTTGGGATTACAGAACTCTTCGTGTGTTGGACGGGCACCGGATTTTCATTTTTTAATTAATACGCCGTGCACAATGGTATCCAGAAGAAACGATCGATAAGGTCGGCTAACGAGCTGCCAACCTCTAATCCAACTTTACCTCGAAAACTGTCGGAACTCTTATACGGCGTGGTAATGAGTTCTGGCCGTTGAACGAAAGAAAAGTCACGATGTTAATAGCTTTTGCCTTTGAGTCTCCGGACAAAAAATCGCGCCATGTATAGGAACGAATAGCGGCGGTGGAATCTGGATAGCAGAAGCATACGCGTTCCTCGTCAGCCACTTCCGAACACGTCCTGTTGCAGATTATGTTTAGTCTCGTTTAGCTGCGCGACCAGGTCAAGAAGATAAAGCTCTTTGGACGGTCGCTCGATGGAGCACCGATTCGATCCGAAACCTATTGGATTTCGCGGAGTTCAATTTCTTCCTCAAGACCGCAATGCAATGTTCCGCGCGGCGCGCGCCACGTTCTCTCATCGATATCGCGAGACACTTTAGACGAAACGATAGCGAATCGTAGCATACCATGTAGTCGGTATAGCGCTACGTACTTTTAAAGTACCGCATCAAGTCCCTCCGAGCGCTCAGCGCGCTCGCAAGTCGAACGCGACTATATCGCGGGGGAAATCACGTCGCGAAAATCGCGAAATAAAGTTCTTGATATAATTATGAACAAATTTGGAACTCGCGCTGCGTATTACGTTTCAATTTGATGTAATAATATTTCCGAAATAATGCATTTATACGCGACGGTGGAACTCGTGCATTAGGAATTACAATAAGAGCTGAAAATGATAGAGTTTAATTTTAAAAATGTATTTAATAGTTTAGTCCGTGAATAGTCACCTGGGATATTTTTACATTCTAGCGGCGAGAAAATGTCAATCGTTATAAAACTGTTTTATATGGATGTTATTTAAACATATTCTTTTTCTTTTTTAATAACTATTTTTTACGAAATTTTTTTAATTTTATCAAAAACCTGCAATAAGAAAATGTTATTAAATTAATATTGTTATATTAAAAAATAATAAAAAATGTTATAGTAATCTTTATTTTTTTTTAAATACTTTCATGAGCTTATACGTGATTATTCTGTTTAATATTTATTTAGTTTCTACTATTTACCTTTTTTTCCTCAGAAAATAGTGATTAAATTCATATCTATGATGTTCTCAAATAAATATTAATAAATCAGAAAACAAACTATAATATATAAAATATGTTGCTATAATATAGTGATTTTAATTAAAGTATAAAAACACCCTAAGTGATCATATTAACGTACAAAAAATTGGATAACTATTCCGTTAATAATGTATTTAACAATAATCAATCCCGCTACCATGAATTTCTTTGCATTTTCCCTATTAAAAGTACGCCTGACTTTGTCGCAGACAGATTACTATAATATATAGTATTATAATATATAGTAGTTCTGTGCGTAATGACACATACTAAAATTATCAATTCAAGTATTAGTACGCGGAATACAGACTACTACGCGACGTAATGCCTTGCCATAAGAGGTTTGCAACATTATCCAGCTGTCAATGCCAGATACGGGGCTTTCTTATGGAGTCGACAGCGTTTACGGCGCTAGCAATTTGTTTTGTTTTTCACCAACTAAACGCATTAGAAGGCAAGAGGGAGAGATAGACGCATTAACCGAAACGGATTTTCGCTTACATATTTCAACAAGGCATTTGTCTCTTGCTACGCGAGTTCTAACGTTTTGATGGCTCGAATGACATTTTCGTTGAACGTGTGCAGTTATAGATCAAGAGAGTCGAATAATTTATAAGCGGGCGGTCCCTCGTTAATTAATTGCGTTTGCCAATGAAAGCGGGACGATTTAAAACTTCCTTCATAATTCAGGGTCATAATCGGTTATCGCGGTCATTACGGTACGACACAGTGCGATCGTCGATGAAATCAACGTTTATGAGCGATTTTATGGCGTTTCATTGATTCGCGAAGGAATTTTAATCTCGCGGAAGTTACTAATTACAATTGGCGTAGAAAAAGAGCATTTTAATAAGCAGGAGGTATTTCATTTTCAATTTATTATGAAGTTGAACCAATTATATCTGTCATATAATCTGAAGAAAACAATGTTTTTGTAAATGTAACGTTTCTATAAACGTAATATATGTATGTTTCTATATATATTTTGTTTCAAATAAAATGCTAAGAAACAATTCTGGTCAATTTTTAGAGAAAAAAGATAAATTATGTCTAATTTAAAAGACGCATAAATTTATTAAAAGAACTTATCTTAATGCACAAAATAATGTCTTTGCTTCAAAACTTGATGACTTGTTATGAACAAGATTGTAATTTTTTATAACAAAGACCGCGTATCAACGGAGTGATTAAAAACTTATTCATGCGCGTCAATGCACCGACTATTCGCATATTCTCTCAGATCATAAAGTCGTTAGGAAAATCATAGTTGTTTGAGAAGTTATTTCTAGACTATGTCTCAGGAATTCAGTGGGTCACTAGATGTGTTCGAGTAAGCGATGATTAATTTTCAGCTCCCATCAGCGATATTAGTTTTTAATGTACGATCATTGCTGTGGGAATTATAATTAGCTCAGAGCCTTACAATCCTTTTGATTATACACGCTCGAATTCCCAATTGTGTCATCCACCAGTATCCTGATTCTGGTTTGTCACGTAAAAATATACTCGTTATATAGATCTAAATATATATATATATGTAAATTTATATACTTATAGATATTGCGATATTTTAAGCCTACGTAAATGTTGTATGAATTCACAGATAATCAACTACGAAGAAGCGTTGTCTTATGAATAAATGTATCTTTGTACATTTAAACATAAATCTAAAATACTGTGAATGTTCACAATTGCACACGGAAGGATGTACAATGATAATGGGTAGCCTTAAATGGGAAGAATTCGTGAAAAGAGAGAAATGGGAAGCGAATTATTACCGAATTATGTAGAAAATATCAAAAATCTTTTATATCTTCACATTTCATATGTGCGAAATTTAGTAAATATCAATAAAATAACGAATTAAATTGTCAAGAGATAAAAAAATCAAGAGGTAAAAAATAAAATACCATTTTATTGTCTATAATGGTAAAAATATTTTTATATGAAGAGAAAAAAATAGATGAAATTAAATTAGATGTAATTTATTATAAGTGATAATAATGGAATGCAACTTATTTTTTAATGGTAATAAATAAATCGTAATAATTAAATCTCTATCAAATTCTATCTAATAATAACATTTTTATTGTTATTTACGAAAGAAAATTTTTCTCAGCGATTTTAATTTTTTACTATAGAGTGTTTCAATTTATTTTTACTAAATCATTCATATGAACTTTTCAAATTTTTACCAGATAGTAATCAAAATTTTTTATTCTCTATAATATATTTAAAAATACTCACATACATAATTACAAAATTCAATATTTTTCTATAACATTCTTATACTTTTTTATATTTTTATTCTATTTTCACAAGCTGTTTTAGCGACTATATTTGTATTCAAATATTATATTTTTAAGAGTCCTATTATCAGGTCTTTACAGCTAAATTTTTTAAATATATACCATAATAAAATTATTATCTAGAAATATCAATTGTATAATAATAGAATATTATTCTCCGTTTATACAATCACTAAGTCTTTACTGATAACAAAAGAACTTATTTCTTTGAATTTCTCACTGAGCTTGATAAGGCACAAGCGAATGAAATAACTTTTAGGCTGAAAGTTTTCTGATTACACCAAATTCTCTCCCGTCCCTTTCATTTCCTGAATTCTCCATGTTCAAGGCTTGGTTACTTGTGTATCCTTCAATATGTAACTGTGAGAACACTTGAAATAGTTCTACATATATGTGCAAAATATTTGCTCGCAATGATTCTTCCTCATAATAAAGCATTGATTAATTAATTATTCGTATTTCTGCACTGCAGTTTCCATGATATTTATTCCCGTATTCGCCTATATTTTTCTCATATATCATATTTTTCAAAAGTGCCAACCAACTTTACCGATTACATTTAAAAATCAAATTAAAAATTGATGACCGTATAGGTTGCATCTGTCTGTTGCAGATTGTTGGTTGACGACAACGGAGATCGCGGACGCAATTGACGCATTCATTCTCGTTCGAAGACAACCGCGGACTAACTGGTGAAGCCAATCTAATTGACTTTCGCATACGAGTACCACGACGATTCGTCATTTCGGCATCCAATTTGGATGTTAGTCTCACGCCACTCTCTTTCGGATGCTCGCTCGCATCAGCTACCGCGTCTTTCATCTTCGTCCCGTTGGCTGATGTATGGAAGACATCAGCGTCCATCACATCGAAGCGATTGCAGTTTTGAAATTTCATCAATGACGTATACTCACGCGTACTTCTCATTCGCCTCATGGTTGAATCGGTTATAGCTAATTGCACTTACCTGAAACAAGCAAAAAAACGAGATATGGTTAGCGAGAGCATTTATACTAGAATGAGGCCGCGATATCGATTACACTTCGAAGAAGCAAAAAGAAAAATTTACACGCGCAAAATTACACCTATCAAACAGAAGAGGTTCCTCGCGAAATAGCGATATGCTTGAAGTACTGCCACGGAAATTACAATGTCTGTAAAGGGTAAATTTTCTATTTTTAGGGAGAACATCCCTACCTGCAAAAATATATAAGCGCTGTGTATAAATTACTAGTGAATTTTCGCGTTCCTCCCTTGAAGAAATGCTGGAAGGCAACGCTATTGATTTTATGCTAAATTACTCGTAGTAATAATATACAAACACCTGGGCATTCTGCATAAACTGTAATTGAGCTAAGGGCAAGAAACGTAGCGGAGAAAGCCCGTTGTTTCTCTTCGTATCGGCTATAAGGAAATAAGGGAAGGACAGCCTTCCTACTAGAGGCAGCTGCTTAGGTTCTCACATAGATTAACCCAGGTAGTTTCTGTTCTCCTTCGTCTAGGAGACAGACCTTCGGGCTGCCAGGAAGTCGCTTGCAAACTCGATGGCAAATTGTCGAGTCCCCACGTATCTTCTTCCTCTTTCTCTCAGTCTCTTTCTTATCGCAACGCCCTACTTGTCTCCTCGTTTCGCAACATTTGTCCTCGTGCAGCTCTCTTTCCCTCCTACGCTCTCCTACCCACAACGAGTTGTCTATATCCATCGGGAGCTCGCAAATCACAGGCTGGCAGGCCACACCGATCAAATTATCCGAGAAATTCCGAGCGTAGAGGCGTAGTACACCGACGTAGCGCGGTTATACCTGCGACTCGCTTTGCGTTCGAGATAATCCCTGTCGATACACACGCCCGACGCCTGATCGCCTTAGGATTCAATGCTCTCTACTTTCGAACGAAGGAAACCGCAATTAGATCGGTGAAGAAATAAGCTGTCGCTGTACATATATCTTATCCGAAATGTAATGCTCATAATTGAAAAATGACTATTTTTAATTTACGTTGATTTTTTTTCATGAAATGCTTATTGAATTTGCGAATGAATTTCTCCCTGACTCTTTTAAACATCTTCAAAATAACATTCTAGTCATAATATTTATTGTACGAGCAATCTCGAATAATGTACGCTTATTGCGACGAGGCAAAATATAATGGTGCTGATTTAATTAGAATAATTTTATGGAGATTAGCATATTGTGTTCGAGCAGCGTGAAAATGATACTTTATGAAATTAACACGATTATAAGAAAAACAATTAACATTCTGATTGTATAAAAGCTATTCGTAGAAATAATCAATAATACTTTTTTCTAATATTGTAATTATATTGAATATAGAAATAAAAATAATTAAATAGATTATATGATTGAGGAGAGTTTATCATAATATAACGTAAGTCAATATCTTCTTATCCTTTATCGTATCAGAAATTCTTAAACGGTTTAATGAAAGAGCTGTGTTATTCAAGAAAGTTCTTTACTTCCATTGGAAGTACTTATAAATTGAACTAACCTACATCTCAAATTTTTAAATTAAGAGTTTATGTATTATTTTATCTTTCCATCATTATTGCTCATTAACATTGGTTTTTTTCCCGGTTCGCACCGCCTCTTCAGTCAACATTCTTGAAGCTTTGAAATTTCAGCTCGTTTTCTCTGATCTACCTTTTAATAAATGATTGCGAACCTCTTTGCTCCAGCAACAAACTTTGCCCAGTGCGGATAGGGCTTGTAACTTCGTAACTTTTGCGACAGGTATCGAGCAAACTTCCTACGTACATTAATATATACTGTTTATCCCTAATCTTTAACTACTTTCCAGTTTCAAGTCCCGAGAGAAGTGGAAGCCGAGATATTCTTAGCCTGGTTTGTTCTTTTTAATCAATGTCGGCCGATGAACGGATTCTGTATCGCTCTAAAGTATTTTCTTAACTATTTAAATAAAAGTAATGCGCAAAAAATAAACTTTGTTTAAAAAACAATAAATAGCTTAGAGAAATTGTACTTATGTGGGAGATGCAATATGTCTTCTGATATTTGTTAAAATCCGCTTGAACTACTTCTCTTAATAAAAGAACATGGAACTTTATTGTTTATCTTCAGCGTATCTTTCTCGAAAATGCGGTTATACAATATAACGTGAGTAGTATTACTGACACCATAAATAAATTTTGATCCTTTGTTGTTTCTCTGCGCTACGTAAAGATACTGAACAGACATTATTCCAGATAGCTTTTAATATTCTGCTCTTGAGCAATATGAGGATAAAGCCAGAGGCGCAAAATTTGCTTTCAGCAAGGAAGGATTCGCCATGCTATCTTCGTGCAAAAACGCTTTTACGGTTATTTTTAATCCATCCGGTGCGCGTATAGAAAATTCATGAAAGCGCAGGAACGCGATCCCGCGCAATTTCTTGCTCGAGGAAGCACGCGGACTACGATGGTTTGAGCGGCCTACGTTTTCGCGTTTACACGGTAGAATTATTGTTTACATGAGGGAAGTCGAGCACCATTTCATGAGTTGCAAGTTGATATGAGTGAGTATGCAAGCAGAAATGTTACGTCAATACACTATGATGGACAGAAATGGTGTATTCCTACCGCAGATTTTAAACGAAGCGCTAAAAATTCTTTTGATGTCGACTATTTCTCGTCAGAACTAGATTAGATTCTTGTCTCTCCGTCTGTTATTTTAAAGAGTTATGCGTTTCATACATTATAATTCTGCATTTTCACGAAGCGCTACAAAAAACAGAGAAAAATAGCAAAAGAATTTTATTAAACATTTAGCAGCTTTGATGCTATTATGCTTTTGTATTATATATTTTATTGCTTATTCAACGATTTTATTCGAATACTTTTATTGACTAACCACTTAATTTTAGTACATAATATTTCAATTTCCACGGAAACACGATATATTTTAATCAAACATGAGAGAAATATATGAATCATTTTGTAATTTGCTCGAGATATACCGTACTCAAATTATAATCATTCAGTCAAAAGTAATAACGTCCAATAATGTGCGATGAATACGATAATTCATAATTCGTCGCTGAATATAACCGATAACATGAACGAATGAGGGCGACAATTAAAAGTGATGATTCCTAATAACCATTGGCGTTAGCAAAGTTGAGTACAGTTAATCTGGTTTATAAATTCTGGTAATTTAGAAATACTCGGCGATAGAGTTCTTTTTCTCCTAAAGAAAGAGAAGGTGTGCTTCATAGATGCAACTACATTCGAGTTAAGCTGTGATACCTGCTATTGCGAAGAGACAACAAGTTAATTCGTCAAGCTGCACGTACATGGGACGGCCATTCTTTCGCACAATCAGAATCTGAGGGATATCAGAACTCATCGAGTCTGTATTTATATTAATTATAAAAACCCGAAATTATATTTGCAAATCAAGTAATCGTTAGAATGTCTATCGATTATTAAAGTCTGAAATGTGCCTGAAAAGCATTTGGCCCAAAAGGCAAGTATTCAACGCAAAGACTCTCGAGCTAAATACCCTATCATTTGAACAATGGTAATTACGTTATTTCTTCCTATATTCATGAAAATTAAAAGATTCTTGCTGTATTGAAATAATTCAATCTTTCTTTCAATACATACATATATCAAGTAAAATTATAATTGTAAATATTAATGATCTTATTATTAATCGTTAATAGAGTAAAATTATGGTTTATGAAAAATGAGAAAATTATCAAACATATGACATTGCAATCAGAATAGAACCGATTTAAAAAATAAAATAAATAAAAGCAATTGTAAAGCACAGTTGGAGATTATTTTCATGTGTTATCCGCGACTTTACTCAGATTATTTTCGCGTGCATATACATGCGCCGTACGCATGAAACAGATAAACGAAATATTTTCTCCGTGTATCCGTTCCAAGTGGCAGATGGTACGACGATAATATTTTACGCGAGCTGAGATCCGAAATATGGCATACCAGGTGCTGCTGCGATGTATGTAAATCCGAAGTTATTACGCAAAGTATCAATATGCATTTGCATTCTACATTTTATATTGACTGTATTCCCACTTAACAATTTTGTTCTAAATTGTCTCAAACACAGGAATATTAGCACATATACATGTTCCTACATTCACAATGTCTTCTTTTACATTTCAAATCTATGTTTCGTTGCATTTCATTCTTTTCATTCAGAACGCGATTCATGCCGATAGCCAGCAAATGATGCATGCCATCATGCTATTATCATCTATTGGCAATATTATCGACAATTGATGGCTTATATTGCCATATTGTTAGTAGCTAAAGCCACGTGTGGCTTTACACAACTACCTTTCATATGCCGAACGTTAGCATTACCCTATTATTTACTCTCGCTAGGTGCATTATCCTATTATTTAGACTTATTACATAAGTGCTTTTTTATTCCCTAATTTACTGAAGCTATGAATTAAATATTATAATACTACGTATAATAAAGATGATTTTTTGAGTAATAATTTCATATTTTGCATTAATTTCAAATTAATTTTTTCATAAGAGGACAATGACTTCTGATTGTATCTAAATCTTTCGCAATGTTCTTTACAGTGCTAAGAATATTTCAGAATGCTGCTTTATGAGGTTTTGTAATACGTCTATTACTTACAGCTTATCCCGTAATCTCAGTCGAGAACGCAAAACCATCGAAAATGAGCTCAACTTGCACAAGATTGAGCCGATCGATAAAGTTTCGTATATTTCCTTCCCGCAATTTCAGACAACAAGGCACTTGCACGTTGACGCTGATGAGCTGTACGACTTCCACTCACGGCACCTGCTTTGCATCGTGGTGAAGTCAGGCTTACACATGTATGTTCGGTCGATACATACGGATACGTACAATACATACTATACGATATACATGCATGTCGGAATACAGAAATCCGTAATACTCCGCAAAGGATACTGTCTTCTACGTGATCCAAGGAGCGAAACGACGGATTATTTCCCTTAGGGCGTCGAAATCGGAAGTACTCTCGTACCGAATGACAGGCAGGTGCACGTGAGGGAAGGATCGACATGATGACCGAAATAAGAAGGTTTGAATTGCAAAAGTAGTGCAATCTCTTCACGGACGTAAGATTTCCAAATACAGATTTCCAAATACGCCTCTCTCGTTGCGAAGTCATCCGCCGAAAGCTCTCCATTCAATTCTGCAGAATATAGAAAAGCTTCTAGAAATACTTCTTAGCGAAAGCGAATAAACGGAAAGAGAGAAGAACTAACTCGCAACTAGTATTTATACAAATAAAGACAGAATGAACTTAAAATGGAGTATATTTTCACAATCTGCGTCGACATAGAATAAATAGAAATTTTAAGATTCACCAAGCCATCGTTTAAGCTTCGTGAGGGGAAAAGTGTTTTCGGTATATTATCGAAGAAGAGCCACGCTCTATTGTGGATATCGGAGGAAAACAAGAGTAACAGTAGCGAAGATAAGGAGAATTTCGCGCGAGAGATACAGAGAACGACGAGATCAAGTAAGATAGTATACGAAGGAAGGTGGCGGATAGAAAGTGGATGGTGGATCAGGGTGACTAGGATGAGATCAGATCAGATCGGTCGTGGGCGGCATTGACGACGGCGATGGTAAACTCATGGGCTGTGGTAAGCGCAGAATCGTGTCGCGGATAAAGTGGTACCCGTCACTGCCTGTCAGCAGCCCTTGTCGCAGTTTCTCTCTTCTTCATCCCCCTCGCAGCGGCTCGCGATTCAACTCAGTCATTCTCCTGGATTCTCTCGTGTACTTCTCTTCCTATCGGTGGACGTAGCGGCCGCCATAATTCACATACGTGTATAGTCGAATGTGTATGCATGTGGATGAGACAATCGCGAGTGTCGATGAATCAATCATGTCGTCGATTATTTCTTTCTCTTCTTTGTTTATTAGTTTATCCAATGCGTGAATAATGATTTAGTGTAGGGCTTTTATCTACGAATTTTTAAGTAGAAAAATAGATCATCAGTGATTAGTAATTCAAATGAATATTTTCATCAATAATTTTTGAGATCTTTTAAAAAATTATTTTTGGTAAAATTTAATTAATAATAAATTATAATAATAAAATATTTTACTTTTTAACTCTTTAGATCAATCTTTTTTTTTAATCTTAGAATGTTATTAATAAGATTATGTAAATTTTATGTATATGTAAGCAAGATCATTGAATGGCTAAGCTAGAATGTTTTCAGCAGTTATTAAAAGTCCAATTTGCCATGCTAGGACGAAAGAAGACTTAAAAATTCTGTTATCAGTTTATATATGTCCTGTTTCCTAGTGTCAGTATAGCAGAAAACGTGATTTTAATCTTTAAGCAGTTTTGTGTTATTATTTTGTCATTATATATTTTATTTAATATTAAATATTATGAGAAGACACATAATTGGACTATACTTATACTCCAGATTTTATTATTATCTTATTATTTTTTCTTCTTATTCTCTTATTATTCCTTCTTTTCTTTTAAGTTAATAATTAGGTTATTTATATTATAAAAGTTCACATTTTAAATATATTAATAAAAATGTGAAATGTATGAATAACCCGTGTTACATTAATTAAGAGTGGTCTATTTCTTTGTATGTAAAATTTATGTGTCGATAGCAATAGCTCAACAGCATTTTAAGGTTAAATTATATTTAAACATTTTCTTTAAGTTTTCCACTATTTCACATCCTCGACTATTTTCGACTATCATCTAATTCGACTATCATCTAATTCAAATATTAATATAAGGCGATGATTTCAAGAATTAACTTCATTCCTCGTCATGCAAATCAAGACCATTAAAATAGATAGAAATAGAAAGCAGAGGCGATCCAACAATGGACAGACGTATCACGACGAAGAGAGAAAGTCAACTTGCTCTTTCGCGCTTTTGCCGGAATATGATACGAGTCGTCCGATGATGAACAGATACGAGTAACAAACGTGCTTTCCGAGTTTACGTCGTACCGACCTTGCCCATCGCGTATATACCTGTCTGCACGTACATATGAAGTTAGACGTCTACATACGTACACCGGATAGTACAATCGCGTATACCAGAGCAAACACCACCAAAGGATAGCCAAGGAAGCCCCGAGGGCCTGTCGGAGGTGAGAACAGTACATTACCCTCGCTCACGTATGCCTCGCCTCTCTTACTCTTTTCCCCTCATTCAATGTTCTCCATATCCATCCCCTTCTTCGAGAACCTATATGCTCGCCCCCTTTTTCGCTCTCTCATTATATTCACGTATTTCCTCCAACCGATGTGGTGTTACTATGGTTTTCTTTTTTCAAATCTTGTCTAACAGTCTGCTATGTGCAGACAGTGTACTACAGAGAAATCCTACATACGAATGACATTGTAGCTTGTAAAGATGTGCAGTCTAAATGTCCAATTTAGATATTCAATAGTCTAAATCACGTTTTAAAAATTAGTTCAATTTTTTTTCAATTTAGTACAATATCTTCTCAATATAATTTTGATTTTTATTAGATGAGAAAATTATATTGGATGCTTATTTATACAACTAGCATATTCAATATGTAACCAACTCATCAGACATGATTAGTAATGACATTAACATGTGGTGTATCTGCATCAAACGGAAATGCGGTTCGTATTTCACACCATTTAATTTGACATTAATTGGACAGAGTGTGATTAACGAATTATTGCCATATACAATGCCGTAACGTCTGTCAAAAGTGAACGTTACAACTATCGCTCGCGTCAGTTTCGTAACGGTGGGCGGAATGTACAAGTTTAACATTAATTATGCGTAATTCAATAGACTGTCGATGATTATGAACTGAAAATGTATACCATGAATATATAATATCGGAGAAATGTACTATGAAATACACATTAAAATACACTACAATACCTATATAACTTGTTATCAGAAAATATGGCATTTGCGACCTATTGTTTGCCCTCAAAAATGTTCATCCTTGAAATATTGACTCGTGTTTACTCACGGATGGGTTAATAAAAGGAATCACCAGACAAGGTGGTTCTTGTAGGAAAAACGAAGGATCCACGGAGGTATACACTGCGACGTAGGAGCCGTCATAGTGGATGATGCGAAGTCAACAATGGCGTCCGGCTGTCGGTGATGAGAGAAGAGAAGAGAGATGGTCCATTAGCTCGGCTGTCACTCAACGACCCGACTGGCTAGTACGCATTATGTACACACCCACCCGGATACGTGTCTATAGTACGCTGACATAAAAGTTGGTATATCGCTGTGCTAACATTAAAAGAAAAATGTTTCAGATTGCATATTGTTTGTCTAGTTGTACGTAAAAAAAATGAAATTTAACATAATTGGTGATGCGATCCAAATCCTTTCTCTGATAATCGATCAATACTTTTCAAACAAAAATATCTGTATATTTTGTGACAAATGACAATAAAGATTGTATAAAAATGAACCATTATAAGATTAATCCATAGAAATTACTTGATTTTATTTAATTGCGTTAATAGAATTGTGTTATGCTAGCATGACAGCAATTAAATTAA
>Ga0157364_1000686_pt1 | contig 25034 bp, 13 predicted proteins | sample AttsexASBM2_FD_111476 | JGI IMG/M metagenome (GOLD analysis project Ga0157364, IMG submission 111476) | Fungus gardens microbial communities from leaf cutter ant in Ribeirão Preto, State of São Paulo, Brazil - Atta sexdens ASBM2 | ecosystem: Host-associated > Fungi > Mycelium > Unclassified ...
GCCTTCCGATTACTATCTATTCCGCTGCAGCATCATTTGACTGATACACATTTCGTGAGATTAGAAGAGATACGAAAATGCATTGATGACTTTATCGCTTCAAAGCCGGTGAGTTTCTATCGTTCAAGGAATTCGCAAGCTCCCCGAAATATGGCAAAAGGTCGTTGATGCAAACGGAGAATATTTCGCTGATCAATATTTTTTCGTTTGTTTTTGAATAAAGATTGAATTTTACAAAAAAAGCTCAGAACTTTTTTGTACACCTAACTAGAAACATAATCATGTTACAAAAATATATAACGTTATTACAATAATATATCAATAAAATTATAAAACTAATTGTATACAATATGCCGTTTACCTTTTTAATTGCATTATTTAATCGATATATTATTCAACAAAAAAACACAAAAACATTAATATTATACTTAATCTCATTCTGACGGAGTTCACGATTTTTACAATGGAATAAATAGTTTCACGGGAACTGGTCAACTGGAGCGGGCTAAATATGGTGATGCTGAACATGTGCTAAAGGTAGTAGATAGGGGATGATTGTCGCTTCTCTCATATATATCTGTATTAGAGTATGTTCAACCTTTTTGTAAAGCATTGTTGGTGATTTCTTTAATGTAACGATGAGTTCAAATATGAGCATTTATTTATGTATAATACCAAATTTCTTCACATTTATTCTGCATCCTATTCATAATCTAATTATTAACAAGTTATGGACCCAGATATTAATAAATGCATAACAGATCCCTGAATATTCGCGCCGAATATTGTTCTATGCAGAGGGTGAATACTGTCATGCATAATTCTTAGTGATTCGGTCGCGCAGCATAACAAAGTTCTGGCCACGTGTAAGAGACACATCGAATAAGAATGTACCGATAATCCTGCAAACATGTTGGAAGGCGTAGAATTATCCCATTCATTGAAAAATTGAGAGGACACGAGAACTATTCATCGTAGAAATTTGCAATGACCGCATTTCTCAAGCATGAGGATTTGTGGACAAAGATTATTAACGCTGAAGAAGGAATTATTGAAGATTTTTGAAATGAAGGGTCTCGGTGAATTTTGACAACTATTTAGGCTAAATATTTTAAGAGATCGGACAAAAGAGAAGATCTGTTTGGACTAAATCTATTGTATATCAAGAAAATTATTAAGAAGTGTTATGAAAAATTGCAAATCAACATTGACACTATATAATCCAAGTAACAAATTGAGTCGTGACATGATGCTGCAGAAGAAGAAGTAGAAGAGATAAAAGAAATATCGTATCGAGAAACAGTGAGGAGCTTACTGTATGTTAGTCAGGGAACCAGGCATAGTATATGCGATAAGCACAATAATCCGCTACATACAAAAATTAGCCAAAAAATTATTGGATGGCTGAAACGTATACTCCGATATCTGGAGGGAACATTATCACACAAATTAAAATTCAGTAAGGACCAAACTAACAGAAATTCAAGCATCATAAGCTATTGTGAGGTCAATGAAAGTAACATCCTTCGTTCGGTCGGATAATATTTTTCTGTTTGTCAGGGCGGATCCATTACATGGCAAAACAAGTTACAGAACACAGTAGCATTGTCGACGACGAATATATGGATTTATCTGCTAATTGTGAGGAGGCGATATGGCTACGCATTAGCAAGGAACCTACAACCTCATTTGTGTCACCCTCTACAAAACTGTATAACAACAATGTATTCTCTAAATCTCATGGAGTGAAATCTCACTCGAATATTACATTCAAAAAAAGAGATTGAGATTTCACTCTCTTGAAGTGAATCTCATTTCAAAAGAGTAAATCTCACTCTAAAAAAAAAGTGAAAATCTATCACTCTTGAATAAGAATAGTCGTATTTTCACTCTTTTTTCAAGACAGGTTAAATCTTCGGTCTCTTTGAGTGAGATTTTTTCTTCACGAGATTTAGAGAGTAGGAACAATTAAATTGGTGACGAATGGATACAGGCTCCAGATGAAGCACATTGACATCACTTTATCAGAGAAAAGACGGAAAATGGTGATATCATTATCGAATACTTACCAACAATCGAAATGATAGTTGAGGCTTTAATCAAAAGACTATATGCATCTAAGTTTAAAGAATGTACCATATTACTCAAATAAGATTAACATATTGTTAAGATTATTCGTACATGTGGGGGATATTAAGATGTCTGTACGAAAATCTCTATACAACATCCACTCAGGCGTGATGCAAATTAGGTACTGAGTACTAAATGTACTAGAGTCTGTTCAGTTCCTTTTTGTAAAGCATAGTTGGTAACTTTGTTTCTTTAGTGTAACGAGTTCAGTTTTAAGCACTTCTTCTTTTGTATATGATACCAAACATTCTTCACATTTATTCTGCGCCCTACCCATAATGTAATTAATTATTAAGGTATTGATACATGAAATATTGTAATATCTTGGAAAATCGACAGTGTGAACATTCCTATTTTGAACGAATAACGAGTATAAATTAAATTCTTCTGTAGATCATTCATGATCATGATCTTGATATATATCAAAGAGATGGCTCCGTTGTTTTCAACATTTATCATTTTTTTTATCCAATTAATCATTTTTTGATGGAAAACTGTAAAATATTAGTTTAATTGTTCTTTTTCAAAATTTTTGCATCTACAATTACACAACAGTATCTTTTTACAGATATTTTTAAATAAATTTAAATCGTTTGGTTATTTAACGCAGCATATTTAATGCTAATTTTACTTGAGCGTCTATGTTACGCCTGACTTGACTGATGTGATGGCGCCACTTGAGTACTACGCAACTAGTGTATAACGCAAGCGTGAATTATTTCATCAATTTGATTGGGATAATGTATAAAAGATGAAGAAATTATTTTTCGGAAACGATTTATTTCCAAGATGATATATGTTCATAAATAAAAAACAGTTTACAAACTTACAAAAAGAATACAGAATTTTAATATATTTGAACTTATTAACAATAACGTAATGTTTCCACAATGTCTTTTAGTTTATTCTCTCATTTTGTAATCAACTTGCATTTGACTTGTAACTTTTGATTTGATTTGCGAATTGACATCATCGAAATGTGCTTCAATTTAGAATATCAATTTAGAATATTTAGAATATATGTAAGTTCAATAATTGATTTAGCAAATCGATTGTTCTGTTAACAATTATATTGGGAGTGTGCATTAATTTTTGTGTGCATTAATTTTTGCAAGGATTTTCAAGAGATGGCGTAACTAGTACTATCGCATCGGGCCATATTGTTCTTCCTTCATGTCCAAAGCACCATCATGTGACTTTAGTATGTGTCATTTTGCCGAAGTGTAAACAATATTGTTTTTTTGAGCATTGAATATGTCAAGTTTTGTGTCAACAACGCGATTTGCAGGAAGCTTTGCTTTTTTGTTTTCATTTGAAGAAAAGTGCTGCTGAAAGTCAACGAACGCTATCAGAAACTTATGGTAATTATATTTCATCGATTTCAACATGTGAGTACTAATTTCGACGCTATAAAAAAGGTGATTTTGGTGACATGGAAGACAAGGAACACCCAGGCCAGCCGGAAAAGTTTAAAGATGAGGAAATGGAAGCTTTACTCGATCAAGACCCGAATCAAACGCAAGAAGAACTTGCAGAATCATTAAATGTTAATCGATCAACGATTTCCAAACGTTTGAAGGTCATTGGAATGATTCAAAAGTAAGGAAATTGGATGCCGTACGAGTTGAAGCCGAGGGACATTGAAAGGCGCAAAATGACCTGAATTATTGCTCCAAAGACACAGAAGAAAAAGTTTTTTGCATCATGTCGACGGGTGATGAAAAATGGATACGCTACGATAATCTGAAGCGCAAAAAATCATCGTGCAGGCGAACTATCAACATCGACGGCAAAGCCGAATATTCATGGCGCCAAGCTCATGCTCTGTACTTGGTGAAATCAGCTGGATGTAGTGTATTAAGAGCTGCTTCAACGAAACCTGGGGAACGCTACAACAATTGATGCAATTGAGCCGAGCATTGAAGCAAAAACGGTCAGATTATGCGAAAAGACGCGACAAAGTAATTTTCCAGCGCGACAATGCTCGGCCACATGTTGCGAAACCGATCAAAGAAACATTAGAAGCGCTTAAATGGGATGTTTTATTATACCCACTGTATTTTCCAGATATTGCTCCTTCTGATTACCACTTATTTCGATCGATGACTCATGGCCTGTCTGAGCAGCGCTTTCATTCTTATGAAGATACCAAAAAATGGATTCGTGGATAGCCTCAAAAGATGTGTCGTTCTTTCGACGTGGAATCCACCTATTATCAAAAATATTGGAAAAAGTAATGGCTAGCGATCAATATTTTGAATGATCCATTGTAACCATTTTTTCACAGTAAAGCCATATTTTTAGCAAAAAATCTCTTAAAATGCATACTCCCAATATATTCAAACTTAATTCCAAATAAATAATAAGGTTCTGATGAATAAAAATTTAAAACTAAGAGATTAAGGAATCATGCTGGATGTTTATACTGATATTAATAACTTAATATCTCACATCTGCAAACAGATACTGAGAAAAAATTTATTAAATTTTACTGAATACTGAAATATTCCGCTAGGAATATTTCTTTGAAATATTCCTAGCGGAATATTTACTTACGGTAAATGAATACCATATTTAGATAAATGAAAAAAATGATAAAGTGATTCTTGTATTTAATAAATATGTGTTTAGTAAATATTTCGTTAGGACTATTTAAAAAAATATTTATTAAAATTTAATAATTTTTTTTGTCAGTATACGTTTCGATTCTTTATAATAATAACACTTTCAGTGTTATAAGAATTTATAATATTATTGAAACGTAAAACGAAACGCACGTATTCAAATTTTGTGAGATGTAAAAAAAAAATTGTGATGTTAGTACGCACCAGAATTATTCATATTATCAATTAAAGTTTTTAAAATTAATAATAAACAAAAATAATTAAAAGACGTTTAATTGAAAATTAAAATGAGCGAATTCATCAATCAATTAAATGTCATTCAATTAATCATTGATTTAAGAAAATTTAATATTTTTCGATTGATGATTGATTTAAACGAGTTAATTAAGAGATGTTTAATTAAAAAATGAAATGAGCGTCAATTGAACATCATTCAATTAATTGATTTAAGTATTCTAACTATTCAGAGAGCCTCCAAGAACTCTGCGTTAACGGTGGCGACACAGAATCAGACGGCGGTTTGGCGAAACCGGTAGTCACACACTTAAGCACGAGCCCATGTCCGTGTGCCTGAACGAGTTCCTTCTCACTGGTTTTAAGCGACTGAAAATATTTTCTTAGCAATCTCGGTCGCTCGACGTGGCCCTAGACATCAATAAGAGTCGAGAGCATTCTAAATAACATATAATATAAGTTTTAAATAACATATAATATAAGTTTTAATAAATTGTAGTAATAGTGTAGGCCTCCCATTAATCCAAAGTAGTATAAATCATGTTAAAACGCAACATTTTACGAGATATTTAATTGTTTATGATTTTTTATGGATGTTATATTATAGTATATCCCTTCTTCATAAATTTGAGGAACAAGAATATAATATATATTCAATAGAAGTAGAATTTTACCGGAAAAAAATTACAAACCATTTCTTTTCACAAAAGTTTTGAAAGGCCATCAGAAAAGAAAGTATGTTTGAGACTCAAGCCTTGTGAAGAAAATTTGCAAAAAATATCGAATTGTAAAAAGCACATAAAACGAAAAATATTGATTATATGAAAAAACTGATATAAAAAAAATGTAAGTATTCGAAATAACAAAATGAGATGTGAAACATTAAAATCGATCTATTAGTTCAGTAGAAAAAAAAATAAAAAACACCGAAAAAGGCCTTTTTTTCACTCGCTCTCTGTTCATTGAGATTTAAACGCAAAGCTTTGAAATTCTCGTAAAATGTAGCTTTTGTAATGACGAACAAATCTAGCCCTGAACAAGCCTGAAATGTTCATTAGTTTTTGCAAAAAGCTATTTGTTCACTAAAAACCTGTCTGCAGAAAACTTAATTTCTTCATCTTTGAGCAGTCGCACAATAATTTACAGGAGTGATTTTTCTTCTTCAAAAGTTGTATTATCATGTACACTTAATAACGTTTTTTTACAGTTTAAACTATTATAAAATGACTTTAAAAAGTGGGTATTTTTTTCCATATAAAAAAATGAAATAATTTCATTAATATGCATCATATTAAATAGCTATGTGAAGCATTCGAAATCTAACATTTTTCTACGAATTTAAAAAAAAAAGAATTATTCTCTCTTTTCTAATTATATCTTCTCCGATTATTAGGAGCCGAGATAACAATTTTTTTTCAAAAAATCATTGTGGCTCTAATTTTTAAGATTAAGAGTTCCGTCTGTAACAAATGTAAACAAATAATTAATAAGTAATTTGACAACTGTTAAAGATATAACTCTAACTTTCGCAAATATAAAAGTATTATAAATTAGTGTTACATGAAAAATATATTTTGCAACTATATTCAACAGTTACATTAACGTTTGGCAAATTATTTATTATTTGTTTACATATGTCATATTTGCATCTGCAATTAAATTTACAAAAACAATTTTGTATTGATAATTCCATACATTTAATTGTCCAATTGGATACTTTTTACAGCATATTAAATAAAGAAACATAACTAATGTGACTTAAATTTGTTAATCAGACATGCATATTCAAACGAGATTTTTTAGTAATAAATCGAAAAAATAAAAATTCAAGAAACAAAAGCTAAAAATTTCATGGTTATTACTTTGCGAATTACTTGCGAAACAAGTTGATTAAGCTATTTGTTTATATCTCGTCGAGATTAAACAAAAAATCAGATTTCCGCGTCAATTTATTGCTGAGAAAATATAAATTTAACAAATTTTAACATACGAAATCAAATACACGCGAATTGCCGAACGGCCCGATTTTTCCCACTAGACTGCGCGCCGACTTCCCTCACTCCGCTCGGCGCACTGCCTCGCTCGCGTTCTTCAACTTTCCAATAGTTTTAAACAAACTTTTTCGGCAGCAAAAAATTCAATTTTTTTAACAGCAAATTCAATTTTTCCTTGATAAATTATAATAGTGCTAGACTCTTAATCTTTTTAAAAAATTAGGACCACAGTGATTTTTTGAAAAAAAATTGTTATCCCCCCCGACTCCTAATAATCGGAAGGTAATCTTTTTTTTTAAATTCGTAGAAAAATGTCAGATGTAGAATGCTTCACACGCTGTTTGATATGATGCATATTAATGGAATTATTTCCATTTTTTTATACGGAAAAAGATATCCACTTTTGAAAGTCGTTTTATAATAGTTTAACAGCAAAAAATTGTTTTATTATTAAATATACGTGATAGTTTCAATTCTCGAAGAAGAAAAATCACCCCTGTAAAGTGCTGTGCGACTGCTCAAAGATGAAGAAATTACATTTTCCGCAGAGTTTTTATTAAACAAATAATTTTTTGCAAAAAACTAATGAACATTTCAGGCTTGTTCAAGGCTAGATTTGTTCGTCATTACGAAGGTTACATTTTACGAGAATTTCAAAGCTTTGTGTTTAAATCTCAATGAACAAAGAATGAATGAAAAAAAGGTCTTTTTCGGTGTTTTTTATTTTTTTTCTACTAAACTAATAGTTCGATTTTAATGTTTCACATTTCATTTTGTAGTTATTTCGAATATCTACATTTTTTTATACCAGTTTATTTTTTCATACAATTAATATTTTTCGTTTTTAAGAGTTTTGAAAAATGTGCTCTTTGCAACTATTCGATTTTTTTCGCATATTTTCTTCACAAGTCTCGAGTCTCAAAAATACGCATTTCTTTTCTGATGGTCTTTCGAGACTTTCGTGAAAAGAAATGCTAATTTATAATTTTTTTCCGGTAAAATTCTACTTCTATTGAACTATTCTTGCTACTCGAATTTATAAAGAAGGAGTATAACGCATGAAAAATCGTAAATAATATCTCGTAAACTGTTGCATTTTAACATGATTTATACTATTCTGGATTAATAGGAGAGGTACATTATTATTACAATTTATTAAAACTTATATTATTTCAATTATTTGGGATACTCTCCCACCCCTTATTGATGCCTAGGGCCGCCGAGCAGTCGAGATTGCTGAGAAAGCATTTTCGATCGTTGAAAACAAGCGACTAGTGTGAGAAGGAGCTCACTGTCTTGTTCACTCTCGGCGCGCCGTAGGCGAGCACACGGACGTGGGTTCGTGCTTGTTTGTGTTTTATAGCGCCACATCGTGATAAAGAGCCAAAAAACTTAGGCGTGGAAAAGTGACGTTTGGACGACGAAATTTATGTTGCGTGCCATTTCGTTATTATTTGCTTAATTGTGAACGTCTATATGACGTAGTTATCAAAGTAGTAATTATCGATGAAAACTAAAGTTATCTTGGAATTTTATATGTAAAAGCGTATATTTTATTCGTTTCAATAGCTATCAGACCGTGTTTCTGTCCGAATATAGCTCACTTTATGTGCCTTTTATGATCATTTACTGACTGTCAAGGAAGGAAAGGATAGTTTTCGTCGATTTTTACAAGTGTTTTAAAGTGATCTCGTCATTTCATTTCCAAATTTATTTAAAAATGGCGTGCAACATGAATTTACGTGTCATTCCTCGCTTCTGACGTCACGATTTCAATATAGCTGCCGCGTTCTAGTCAGCCTTAAGCGGAGTTAATTAAAAATCCTTGAATTGACAATTGAAATAGGCGAATTCAATTGAACATCATTTAATTGACGATTGATTGACACTATGTACAGCCAAATTAACTTTGATGACACTGATTTTGTCAAATATAAGTTGACTGCTATTTATTGACACATATATAAGTTTATTTGTGTAAAAAGTTTACAGTGCATAAAAGTGCACGAAAAATATTATGTAAGTATAATTCAGAAGATGAAATACGTGAAATAATCTTAACATTTTCGAGCAAAGAAGAGCAGATACCGATGAAAGTCTACGAAAATTTTGCACAGTTAAGATAGCAGTATTCAATTCATCCATTGTGTACTATGTGTTGAAATCGTGTGCTATGTGCACTTTCATCATATTGACATTTCAGAAATCAATTACGAGATTTTATAAATCTAGTGAGATCAGTGAGCGTGAAAAGTAAACACTCTACGAAACAACTCTTCATTTTAGAGTTTGATTTCTTCCTTTTTATTCCATGGATATTAAAAACCACCAACTGTAAAAAAAATCATTAACAATCATGATGGAAAAAACAAGATGTAACAATTGGACATGGATGCGCAGTAGTCAATTTGTTCAACCAATAGAGCTAGCATTTGATTGGCTAGTATTTGAATAACGCATTTGATTTTCTAGCATTTGAATAATTAGATTTGATTTGACTGCTCATGACTGCTCATATAGTCTGTGCACTGTTATATCTTGTTTCCTTTTATCATGCCAAAAATATTTTACAATTTTTGCAATTAAATGAGATATATTAAATGAGATATTAATTTCGAAAAATCGTTGAATAAGCGTGATTCTGCTCGGTCTGTCATCATAATGCGCGCTCATCGGTCGATTATTTAATAGTCAATTAAACGAGTTTCAATTAAATTTGCTTAAATCACTCTTCCATTAAATGATGTTTAATTAAATTCGCTCATTTCAATTTTCAATTAAACGTCTTTTATTTAATTAATTCCGCTTAAATCAGTCGTTAATTAAATGATGTTCGCCAATTGAATTCGCCCATTTCAAATTTCATTTTAACGTCCTTTAATTACTTGAATCAATTGTCAATCGGAAAGTTTTAATTGAATTTGCTCAAATCAATCGTCAACAGAATGATGTTAAATTGAATTCGATCATTTCAATTGTCAATTGAATGTGCAATTTAAAAAGTAATTAATTACTTATAACTCTGGTAATTCTACGCACGTATTATACATTTTTCCAAAAATGAAATAATCTTAATTACGCAACAAGATGATGATCAAACTGTTCGTTGTTCAAAAACATAGGCCCTGCTTTTTTAAATTTTGTGATAAATTGTAGCAGTGTGTCTAGATTTGGCATCATAGATTACTTCAAATAAATTAACAGAGTCTCAAAGAAAAAATGGATTTTTTAATATCAAATACAAAAAAAATTATTTGCAAATTAAATTACAAAATTGAAGATTAACCTGTATAACGGAACATTTTTATATAATTTTTTCAAGAACAAAACCAAGAAAAAAAAAGAAAAGAAAAAAAAGAAAAGAAAAAAAGATATTAAAAAAAATACCTTTATATATTGCAAATGTGTCACTATAATAAAAAAAAGATAGATTTCCAATGTGATTGTATTTAGGATCGATAATGAGACAAGTAAAAGTAAAAAATCGAGAAACTAAACTTGGAGGGAGTAGGAGTTATTAAGCAGAGAAGAAATTAAGGATGGAAGAAGATAATGATTAAAAAGCATCCATATCACTTTGCTTATTTGAATCTTTTTGTTGTCTTTTTATATGGATCATTTCGAAAATATTTTTCTTAATAAAGGATGATTCGTTATTCAAAATTTGTACGTGATCCCAATCGAATCATTTTTAAATAATCGATGGTTAGAAATAACCAACAATGATCCGCTTTTTTTGTTGTATTAATATCAGGTGTTCTTCAATTCTCGCATTAAGCTGTCTTTTAATGTGAGTCTTAAGACCCATGCCTTTACAGTCCAAGCAATTGATTTTATAAATGATTTTCTAACAGGACATTTTAACCAACAAATTTTCATCTGTCATAAATTTTTTTAACGTGTGAGGAAAGGCCATTTGTGATTAAATCTTGTAGAGACTAGAATAAAATACAAATTGATTCTTTACGTTGTAAGATATATTTGATTCTTTACATAATGAATAGTTTATTAATTTAAGTATAATTAACATTCCGATAGATTGTTTAGGTGAACGGTTCGGCTTATTATTTTTCAGATCTGATATGAGAAGTTATATCTAAGCGTATCTGACCAGATACTATATAATTTGATATGCTGAGATATAATTTGATCTGATTAGATTTTATCCTTTTCTCTCGAGTATAGAAATGAATTAGAATGAGTATAGAGATGTAAAAAATACAGTATTTTTTATTTCGGACAAAAGTATCGAATAAAAAACTAGTTTTTAATTGTAATTAATATTTTTGACCAAATTAAAATTAATGAAAAAACATAGTTATTTCAATATAATTATTTGAACGATAGATATTTTATATTTAAAAGCTAAATAAGTAATGTTATTAATATGGATAATATTTTAGCATAATAGATACTGTTTTGTTACATGTTGATTATATTTTAATTATTTTTGATACAACATTTCAATATAATATTAATTCAAGAGTAATAGAGATTCAATAAACGTAATTAGAGATTTGCTCACTAATTTAAATTTAGAATATGTATTATTACAATCACAACAAAACAGTGTTAATTAGACTAATAAAATATTATTTTGTATTAATAACAGTATGAAACACTTACTTAACTTTTAAAATTGAAGTGCAATATAAAATATTCAAAATGGTTATAAATGGATATAACAGGGCATAGAAGTCAAGCATAATTCTTATGCAAATCAATACGGTTAACAAAACAACTTTATTAATAATTAATCCGCTTATATGTTTCGGCTCACTTTTGAGTCATCCTCAGAAACAATATGATGTTGTAATTACAATTTTTTTTTACGAACTAATTCATTTCAGTGAGCCACTTCCACCTATTAACAGAAATAATATAAAAATAAACTGTAATAACAATTTGAAATGTATTAAAATTATTAAAAGGTAAATTTATTGAGGGAAGAAGGGAGCAAAAACGATTTATTCTAAAATAATAGAAGGTGGCTCATTAAACCAAAAATTCACCATATCGCAAACATTTAAATTCTATCAGTTTAATCAAAACCCAGTCTTTGACCATTCAGCGAATCAGTGTCAATTATGTTGAAATTAAGGAATAACTTTTACATATAATATACACCTAAAACAAAGTGTACATTCAGTGTACATTCTTTGTTACATTAAGATTAAATTATTAAAGATTCAATTTTGGTTTTGATGTCTGTCTGGACTATAATTAATATCAGAGTTTTCTTTCCTTCTTTTTTTCTTTTTTTTTGCAATTAATGTTTTAGTGTATTAAAATTATTCATTAATTTCAAAAGACTGGGTCAAAGACTGGGGTTTTGACTAAACCGATAAAATTTAAGTGTTTGCGTGTAACGTTCGCCGCTCAAATTAAAAACTACATCTATTGCAGCGGCGAACTTTTACCACTCGTGACGCGGATACCATTGCAGAGTCAACGATCTCGATCACAGTAGCGAAGCTAAAATCGTTGCCATAACATACAAACAATATTCATATTATCGTCGACGCGAGGACGAAATCGCAGGATCATGCGACTAACGCGTGATCATAAGACGCACTGCGCCTGCGCTAATCAGTGACCCTATCATGCAATTTCCCGATTAATTAGACAAATCTTCGCGACGAAATGAAAAGGCAATAGGATAGTAATTAAATGAACAAATATTAGAAAGATTAGAACAAACACACTGTGCGTTCTCTGCAAAATTAATAAAAAGTTAATTAATTAAAAATAAAAAGTTAACTAATTAAAAAAACCTACGAACAATTGGCCGACGATCGTTATGTCCTAATGACCATTACTGTCCAATCGTCGCAATAACGAAAGATTCAACTAAAATTCGACTAAAAATGCAGTAGATGCGCTTAAACAAACAAAACATAGAACATATTTGTTACGCGCGGATTCAATACCAAAAATTCGCACATAAAAACTGTAATACAGATAAAGGGACTGCAGAGAATGCCGCAAGAGCGGCATATGTATAAAAGTCATCACTAGTGGCTCTTTAAATAACCTTAATACCTCAATAATCCGGAATCAAATCAATTATAACAATTATAATAGTCGTTACCGACTTTTGCGTAGAACATTCTAGAACAATATTAAATCGTAACGAGGATTGTGATTGGCCAATCCCGTATCCGTTAAAAGACAATCCGCACGAGTATATAAACAGGAATATTTTGCGGGTCACTCACACTTCGTGAAAATAGAAGCAATATTTGTAATAGTCGAGAACTGCCGACAGCTACTATTTCTTTTGTGATAGTTCGTTTTGCTCTTAATACGTGTAATAAGTTGATTTTGTATTCGAACGTAACTTAAAATAACTTATTGCTACAATTTGTTATTTCTTCTATAATATGTAAAATCGTTCTTGGTGATAAAGTGATTAAATTCTCTGTAACGTTTATTATCCAGTGTAAAGGTCACATAAAATGTTAACTCTCGCCACAGATGTAAAGTTCTTATTGATTAGTCTCAGTGTCAAATCGATTTTGAATCATTTTGTTTATTTTATTCATTTTTCTCTTTCTCATTTTTTTGGCAACTTCCTCTCGCGAAGTATCCTTTATGTGCAGTGTGTTGTCTGTCCTTTGAGTGCGCTAGGCGCAAAACCAACCGATGTCGATCGCAGTGTTCCTAAAGGGGGAGGCCACCTATTACCACATCCCGAGCGACAACCCTCAGATACCAATCAGATTTGTATCCTGGTACGAAGTTTCCCTCCCTGCGTCTATCCTTACTTTTAATTAGGTCGTGAGTTTTCCAGAAGCTTCGGCCTCTTCTGATTTCGGTTGCCGCTCGACCTCGAGCACACGACCGTCTTCCAAACGGGGAGCAAGCGCTCTAAAAGAACGCTTCGCCACTCAATCTTGCCAAGCCTTTGCCCCGCTCATCCAACTATCTCTAGACCAGGTCCCGCAAAAGAAAAGGAAATCAGGAGACGTCAATCCTACGTCTTCCCTCCCCGCGGCAATTCGATAGAGACAAGGCTCCACGCGTCCTAGCCGTAGCCTGATGCCCGCGTCAGCGTCAGCGTACAATCGAAAATCGAATTCATAATATCCACTCTATCATGTTCGCAGGGATGAACGGCCCCATCCGGCGGACTGAACATGAACAAGCCCTGCGCGCGTTGGTCCGGGAATATCACTGGACCTTAGAGTTCAACCTGCGGTGGATCTATCTTATTCCCGAGGGCCTGTCATCAGAATCCGCCATAATCGCGCCCCGCTCGCCGCGCTCTTCCGAAGATTATAAAGATTGAGGCAGTGCGTCATACGCGTGGCCCCTCCGCAGTCATGGCACTGAGGATCAAATAAACGCATACTTTCTTACAGTCTTTTGCGTGTTCTTCGCTTGCCTCCTTCTTCCTTTGTGCGCGTCTCTCTGTGTAAGCAACGTCGTGCCTTACTTTCGAATGACAGCACTCCCCGTTCCCTCTCCTCTTGGTTTTCGCTCGGCCAAGAATCGCGACCATCGTATTTCCTTATCGTTTGACATCAAGACAAGGCGAGAATAGCTCCAATGTCCCACGTCTGCGGCCCCGCGAAGGCGCCATTTCGCACGAAAATCAGGACGTGACATTGTGATATGATGAATTTTTGGTTTAGTGACCTTCTATTATTTTAGAATAAATTATTTTTGCTCCCTCCCCCCCCCAACAAATTTAATAATTTTATTAAATAATTTTAATACATTTTAGATTGTTATTAGAATTTGTTTTTATATTATAATTTCCGTTAATAGGTGGAGATGGCTGACTGAAATGAATTAGTTTGTAAAAAAAAATTTTTTTTTAATTACATATTGTTTCTGAGGATGGCTCAAAAGTGAGTCGAAACATGTAAGTGGATTAATTATTAATAAAGTTATTTTGTTAACCATATGCAAGAATTATCATGCTTGACTCCTATTACTCTGTTATATTCAATCATTTTGTATCATTAAGGAGTCTTTAGGAATTACTATAATTTATATTTATAAGATTCCAATAATAATGAAAGATAAAATATATTTATGGACATTATATTATATTAATCATTATACTTATATTTTAATCTTTGTAATATTTTTACACAAAAATCTTATGGATAAATGAAAAAATTAAATTTTAGAACAATAATATAGTCAAAATCGTGAAATGCTAAAAAAATATCCGAAAAAACTGTCAATATCGAAGAAAAAAATCATTATTTCCCAAATTTTTTATCCTAAAATTCTAGGATTTTTCCATTTACATATATATATATTAATTATGCATATAACCAGAAATGACAGTATATTTACAACTATAACAAACTATCAAATTAGTAATACATAGATATAAATATGATTTAATTTTTGCCCAAAACAAGATGATAGTTTTTGATACTTTTAATTTATAAGTCTATTTTATCGATTGTAAATATTGTTTTATTGAAAAAAATGATTTGAATAGAATTTTTATTGTTTTTCGTTTTTGATGTTATAATATAATCTGAGATAGTAATAATGAGTTAACAGGAGGATCGACCTTTATTATATTTACATAATATCATTATATTTACATAAAGTCAAAAAAATTATCAAAAATAATATTTATAGTTGATTTCAAAATGATTTGACAAAAAATTAATTTGTAAGTAATATTAGATAAATATTTTTTTTTTTTAGATTTTCATTACTTTTGTCGCTCATATAATTAATATTCGAACATTTAATGATTACAGATATGAAGAAGTTCATGTTCCTGCTCTAAAACCGAAACCATTTGCAGATAATGAAAAATTGCATCCAATTGAGCAATTGCCTAAGTATGTGCAACCTGCTTTTGATGGTTTCAAAACGCTGAATCGTATACAAAGTCGCTTATATCAGACGGCATTGGAGAGCGATGAGAATCTACTTCTGTGTGCTCCAACAGGAGCTGGTAAAACTAATGTAGCTCTGCTGTGCATGATGCGAGAAATTGGAAGACACATAAACGCTGATGGTACAATCAATGCAGATGAATTCAAAGTAATTTATGTTGCTCCGATGCGTTCGCTGGTACAAGAAATGGTCGGCAATTTCCGCAAGCGATTGTCAACATATAATCTGACTGTTTCCGAATTAACGGGTGATCATCAATTAACGCGAGAACAAATTGCCGCTACTCAAGTAATAGTATGTACCCCGGAAAAATGGGATATTATAACAAGAAAGGGTGGCGAAAAAACTTTCACATCATTAGTACGATTGATTATTATCGACGAGATTCACTTATTACATGACGAAAGAGGTCCTGTTCTGGAAGCACTGGTCGCAAGGACGATACGAAACATCGAAACTACTCAAGAAGATGTGCGTCTTGTTGGTTTATCGGCTACATTACCCAATTATCAAGATGTTGCAGCATTTTTGCGCATTAAACCGGAGACAGGACTATTCTATTTTGACAATAGTTTCCGGCCTGTAGCTTTAGAACAGCAGTATATCGGCGTTACGGAGAAGAAAGCATTGAAGCGTTTTCAAGTAATGAATGAGATCGTCTATGAAAAGACCATGGAACACGCTGGCAGGAATCAAGTACTGATATTTGTGCACTCACGTAAGGAAACCGGAAAAACAGCACGTGCTATTCGAGACATGTGCCTGGAGAAAGATACCTTAGGTCAATTTCTTAGAGAAGGTTCCGCGTCGATGGAGGTTTTGAGAACAGAAGCAGAGCAAGTAAAAAATCAAGAGCTTAAAGATTTGTTACCATATGGTTTTGCGATTCATCACGCTGGTATGACTCGTGTGGATCGCACGCTAGTGGAGGATCTCTTCGCCGATAGACACATACAAGTTCTCGTATCTACAGCGACTTTAGCTTGGGGTGTCAATTTGCCGGCTCATACAGTTATTATCAAGGGTACTCAGGTGTATAACCCAGAGAAAGGTAGATGGGTAGAGCTGGGCGCTTTAGACGTACTGCAAATGTTAGGACGAGCCGGTCGACCGCAGTACGATACTAAAGGCGAGGGTATCCTTATCACAAATCATAGCGAACTGCAGTATTATCTGTCGCTTTTAAATCAGCAATTACCCATTGAATCCCAATTAATCAGTAAGATGTCCGATATGTTGAATGCGGAAGTAGTACTAGGAACGATCCAGAATATCAGAGATGCGGTTACCTGGCTTGGTTATACTTATCTTTACATTAGAATGCTTCGTTGTCCCAATCTATACGGGATAAGTCATGACAAATTGAAACAAGATCCTTTATTAGAACTCCATAGAGCTGATCTAATTCATTCAGCTGCAGTCGGATTGGATCGTAGTGGTTTAATCAAGTATGATCGTAAATCTGGTAATTTTCAAGCGACCGAATTGGGTAGAATAGCATCTCATTATTATTGCACTCACGAAACGATGTCTACGTATAATCAGTTGCTGAAGCGCACGTTGAGCGAGATAGAATTGTTCCGGGTGTTTTCACTGTCGAGCGAGTTCAAAAATATAAATGTCAGGGAGGAAGAAAAACTAGAGTTGCAAAAGCTGATGGAAAGAGTACCAATACCGGTGAAAGAGAGCATCGAGGAACCAAGCGCGAAAGTGAATGTGTTATTGCAAGCATACATCTCGCAGTTGAAACTTGAAGGATTCGCTCTTATGTCTGATATGGTATTTGTGACACAATCCGCCTCACGTCTCATGAGAGCTATCTTTGAGATAGTTCTGTTCCGTGGATGGGCACAATTAGCAGACAAATGCCTATCTATCTGTAAGATGATCGATCGCAGGATGTGGCAATCAATGTCGCCACTCAGACAATTTCGTAAAATGCCGGAAGAGATTGTGAAGAAGATCGAGAAGAAGAATTTTCCATGGGAGAGACTGTACGATCTAGGACCCAATGAGATTGGCGAATTGATCCGCGTGCCGAAACTAGGCAAAACCATTCATAAATACGTCCATCAATTTCCAAAGTTAGGTTTATCTACGCATATCCAGCCAATTACGCGTTCCACTCTAAGAGTTGTGCTGACTATCACACCGGATTTCCAATGGGATGAGAAAGTTCACGGTATGTCGGAAGCGTTTTGGATCTTAGTCGAAGACGTGGATTCGGAGGTAATTTTGCATCACGAATATTTCTTATTGAAGGCCAAATACGCAGCTGATGAACATGTAATTAAGTTTTTTGTGCCAGTCTTTGAGCCTTTGCCGCCACAATACTTTTTGCGCGTTGTATCCGATCGGTGGATTGGGGCGGAGACACAATTGCCTGTAAGCTTTCGACATCTGATATTGCCTGAAAAAAATCTTCCGCCTACGGAATTGCTGGATTTGCAGGCGCTGCCAATAACAGCGTTGCGAAATGCTAAATTCGAGAATATCTATTCTGCTTTTCCACAGTTCAATCCAATTCAGACGCAAGTGTTCAACGCGATTTATAATTCCGACGATAATGTATTTGTTGGAGCACCCACAGGTTCAGGAAAAACGACCATTGCGGAATTTGCAGTGCTAAGGTTATTGACGCAGAATCCGGAAGGACGGTGTGTATATATGGTTAGCAAAGAGGCTTTAGCTGAATTGGTTTATGCTGATTGGGCAGCAAAATTTGGTCAACAGTTGGGAAGAAAAGTTGTCTTATTAAGCGGCGAAACAGGAACGGATTTGAAGTTACTTGCCAAAGGACAGATTATTATCACCACGGCGGATAAATGGGACGTTTTATCACGTAGATGGAAGCAACGGAAAAATGTCCAAAACATCCAGTTGTTTATCGTGGATGAATTGCAATTGATTGGTGGTGAAGAAGGCCCTGTGCTAGAAGTTGCATGTTCGCGAGCACGTTACATCTCTTCGCAGCTTGACAAACCTACTAGAATAATAGCATTATCGGCCTCATTGGCTGATGCCAAAGACGCAGCACAGTGGTTGGGTGCACCGGCAGCTGCAACCTTCAATTTTCACCCTACTGTGCGACCGGTACCTTTGGAGTTGCACGTGCAAGGTATAAATGTCACTCATAATGCATCAAGATTAGCTGCCATGGCAAAACCAGTATATAATGCAATTCTTCGACACGCTGCACATAAACCGGTGATCGTATTTGTACCCACTCGTCGACAAGCAAGATTAACAGCCATCGACTTGCTGACATTCACGGCAGCTGAAGGTCAACCCTCGAGATTCTTTCACGCGGAAGAGGCTGACATTAAACCATTTCTCGATCGAATGAGTGACAAAACGCTGAAGGAAACTTTGTCGCAAGGTGTAGCTTATCTTCACGAGGGTTTATCGGTCGACGATCGTCATTTAGTTGAGCAATTATTTGACAGTGGAGCAATCCAAGTTGCGGTCGCCACGAGGGATCTCTGTTGGGGTTTATCTATCAGCTCCCATCTTGTCGTAGTCATGGATACACAGTGCTATAATGGCAAGACACATGCCTACGAGGATTATCCGATCACAGACGTTCTGCAGATGGTAGCGCGAGCTAATCGGCCGTTAGAAGATGAGGACGCCAAATGCGTACTGTTGTGTCAAAGCTCAAAAAAAGATTTTTTTAAGAAGTTTTTGAATGAACCATTACCGGTAGAGAGTCACTTGGATCGCCGGTTGCATGATCACTTCAATGCGGAGATTGTGACGAAGACGATCGAGAACAAACAAGATGCGGTCGATTACCTCACGTGGACTTTCCTGTATCGACGACTCACTCAAAATCCTAATTACTATGGCCTGCAAGGTGTCACACATCGGCATCTCTCAGATCATCTATCCGAGTTAGTCGAGAGCACGTTAACTGATTTAGAACAAGCCAAATGTGTCGCCGTGGAAGACGAAATGGATACTTTGCCTCTTAACCTCGGAATGATTGCTGCCTATTACTATATCAATTACGCTACTATCGAATTGTTCAGTCTATCTCTTAATAACAAGACGAAGATCAGAGGTTTGCTAGAAATTATTTCAGCGGCTGCTGAGTATGAGAGCGTTCCAGTGCGGCAAAGAGAAGAAAATTTACTGAGAAGTTTGGCTGCACGTTTACCGCATGCTCCACAGGCTGCTAGAATGGCTGATCCTCATGTGAAGGCGCAACTTCTTCTGCAAGCTCATTTATCGAGGATACAGTTAGGCCCAGAATTACAAAAGGATACTGAACTGGTGTTGAGCAAGGCCGTAAGACTGATACAAGCTTGTGTCGATGTCTTAAGCTCCTCTGGATGGTTAGCACCTGCTGTTGCCGCTATGGAACTTGCGCAGATGGTGACGCAAGCAATGTGGTCTAAAGATTCTTATTTGAAACAACTGCCGCACTTTACAGCAGAGACCATCAAGCGCTGCACCGACAAGGGCGTGGAAACTGTATTTGACGTCATGGAACTTGAAGATGACGATCGAAATCGGCTATTACAGTTAACGGATGCGCAGATGGCAGACGTGGCCAAATTTTGCAACCGATATCCTAATATTGAGATGTCATATGAAGTACAGGAGAAAGACAAATTGCACAGTGGTGGCACGGTAAATGTGATTGTACAACTGGAACGAGAAGATGAGGTAATCGGGCCGGTAGTCGCGCCGTTTTTCCCGCAAAAACGTGAGGAAGGTTGGTGGGTAGTGATTGGCGACCCGAAGAGCAACTCCTTGCTCTCTATCAAACGTCTAACATTACAACAGAAGGCAAAGATCAAGTTGGATTTTGTCGCTCCTGCACCTGGTCAGCATTCCTACACTTTGTATTTTATGAGTGATGCTTATCTTGGTTGCGATCAAGAATACAAGTTCATCATCAACGTCGGAGAATACGAATCGGATGCTAGTTCCGGTTCAGATTCTGATTGAAATCATTAAACTTAATATGTTCCATAATATATATTATTTTTTTGTACCATATGTAGGTATGTCAAAAGTATTATATATCACTCATACAATATATATCTCATAAAAATATATATATCACTCATACAATATTTTTTTTTTATTTGTTAACAGTAAATCAGAGTAATCTGTATTAGTAGTAATTATAATTTATTCTACAAATTCAATTTCAAATATTTGAATTGTCTTTCAATTGTCCTTATTCTAATAGCACATATGTGAAATAAAAAAATTGTACATCTCATTTTTTGTTTTTCTATTTTTTGTAATCCAATGGTGAAAGGAGGAATGGCAAGAAAGAGGAGAGAGAGGAAAAGAAAATTATATAACGTTGTAATATATAATAAAGATATAATTTATTGTTATTGATAATCTCTTTGATACAATTACAAGTTCTCTTTGTTTTCGCAAATTTGTTTTTACAACTACCGCGCCCTTTTCCTTCTTTGCATAGTGGGATGAATCCCGAATGTAGGTAGATAAAACCCTTGAAAAGAAAATTGTCAAAGAAGTTACAAAACTGCATATATACACATCTCATATTTCTATTGAAAAGATCTGCACAACGTACAGTCGAAGCATGTATTATATCAAAGTTTGAACTGACGCGATTCCTTCTGCAGCTGTCTAAATTAAATTCTAGAGCCTAAATAAAACATGACTAGCAAATCCCGTAGTTGTCAATTGGTATATTTTTTTTCTTCAAGTAGATAAATATGTTTGTGTAATTTTGACACTATACGTTTTATTCTTATTAAAGTTTAATTTTTCATCTTAAAAAAACGACAATTTCTGTAATTGTTTACATGACAAATATGTATTTCAGGATATTAAAGCGCAGATAAAAAAAAGAATCGACTTTTACGTTTAAGTAACGACAAACATTTAAACAGAATTTCTATTCTTGGTGAGGTAAACATAAAGCCACAAAAAATCGAATTTTAGTTTCTTTTTAATTTTCTTGTTATTTCAAGATCAATCCTTATAAAGAAACACTCTCCCCTCCCCCCCCGATTTTGATGAACTTTAAAGTTCCTCCTATTTGCCAACTCTGTGTTGACAGTGGAGACACAGAATCAGACGACGATCTGACGAAACCGGTAGCTACACATTTAAACACGAGCCATGTCCGTCTGCTCGCCTGCGGCGCGCCGAAAGTAAACAAAACAGCAAGCTCCTTCTCACATTAATCACTTGTTTCAAGCGACCGAAAATTTTTCAGTAATCTCGGCCGTTCAACGACATCAATAGACATCAATAAGGAGCTCTAATAATAATATATAAGTTTTAATAAATTGTAGTAATAGTGTACCCCTCCCCTTAATCCAGAATAGTATAAATCATGTTAAAAAACGCAACAGTTTACGAGATATTTAATTGTTTACGATTTTTCATACGCGTTATATAGTAGAGTTTAATAGAATAGTTTAGTAAAAGTAAAATTTTATCGGAAAAAAATTATATTAACCAGCATTATATTATATAAACCAGCATTTCTTTTCATGAAAATCTCGAAAGGCCATCAGAAAAGAAATGCATATGTTTGAGATTCGAAACTTGTGAAGAAAATATGCGAATAAAAATCGAATAGTTGTAAAAAGCACGTTTTTCGCTAACGAAAGATATTGATTGTATGGAAAAAAATTCGATACAAAATGTAGGTATTCAAAATACTTATAAAATGAGACGTGGAGCATTAAAATCGATATATTAGTTCAGTAAAAAAAAATAAAAAACACCGAAAAAGGCCTTTTCTTCATTCGCTCTCTATTTATTGAGATTTAAATACAAAACTTTGAAATTCTCGTAAAATGTAGCCCTCGTAATGAAACAAACAAACAAATCTAGCCCTGAACAAGCTTGAAATGTTCATTAGTTTTTGCAAAAAGTCAATTGTTCATTAAAAACCTGTCTGCGGAAAATTTAATTTCTTCATCTTTGAGCAGTCGCACATCTACAGGGATGAATTTTCTTCTTCAAGAATTGCACTGTCACGTATACTTAATAACAAAATGATTTTTTGCAATTAAACTATTATAAAATAACTTTAAAAAGTAGATATTTTTTCCGTATAAAAAAATGGAAATAATTTCGTTAATATACATATCAAATAGTTGTGTAAAATATTCGAAATCTGACATTTTTCTATGAATTTAAAAAAAAGACCTTCCGATTATTAAAAATCAGAATAACAATTTTTTTTCAAAAAATCACAGTGGCTCTAGTTTTTAAGATTAAAGAGTTCTGTCTGGCACAATTTGTGGGAAGTATTAAATTTGCTGTTTAAAAAATCTCGAATTGTAACCTTGAAATTTTTATTTAAAAAATTTTTTGTTGAATTTTTCCGATTTATTAAATTTTATTTGATATATATATTTTATGTTATGCAAATTTAAACAATAACATGGCATTTGCTAATGTGGTCCTTTATGCGTATTATTCACGATTTCTTTTTTGAGATTTTTATTTCAAAATAATTATTCCTTGAACTAATTGTAGTTCTAATATTAATCTGTAATTTATGTTAGATTTTTATATTTTATGCTGTCAAGTTGCTTATATACAGTTAGAAAATAATAATAAATCTTTCGCATAGCGGTAGAATGGACTAAACTGAGAAGAAAAGTACTCTATCAATTTGCAATTTTCGTAATAGTTAACAAGATATCAATTGCTAAAAAATTGACAAAAATTGATCTTCAATAATTTTTACTTAAATACTGTCAATTTTACAGAAAAATTGTTTATTTTCTTCTCATTCTATAAATTCTATAAATTTTTTCAAAATTTTTTATCAACTTTTTAGTTTCTATTTTGCATTTTTTCATTTGTACCAATATTATAAGTTAATTTACTATATTATAAGTTAATTTACCAATATTATGAAATATCACATTTGAATATGGAACGCATGTCTGATTAACAAATTTAAGTCATATTAGCTATATTTCTTTATTTAACATGCTGTAAAAAAGAGTCCAATTGGACAATTAAATGTATTATCAGTACAATTTTACGGAATTATCAGTACAAAATTGTTTTTATGAATTTAATTACAATTGCAAATGTGACATATGTAAACAAATAATTAATAAATAATTTGGCAAATGTTAGCGTAACTGTTAAAGATATAACTCTAACTTTCGCAAATATAAAAGTAAATTAGTATTATATGAAAAATATATTTAGTAACTACATTCAAAAGATACACTAACATTTGACAAATTATTTATTATTTGTTTGACGTATGTCATATTTGCAATTAAATTCACAAAAACAATTTTGTATTATATAATTCCGTACATTTAATTGTCCAATTGGACTCTTTTTACAGCATGTTAAATAAAGAAATATAGCTAATATGACTTAAATTTGTTAATCAAACATGCATTCCATACTCAAATGTGATCTTTTATAATATTGGTAAATTGACTTATATATATACTAGGTATACAAGTATGAAATGACGATTTTTTCCCAAAAAAAACACGTTAAATTCGGAGGAATGATAAAAAAAGATTTATTCAAAGTATGCTCCATTGCTAGTTACACATTTTTCCCATCTTTCGGACAATTTGTGGATATCACGCCAGTAAAAATTTTCCTCTTTTGCCGCGAACCATTCATCGAGCCATTTTTTCACATCTTCGTATGAACCAAAGCGCTACTCAGCAAGTGCGTAACCCATCGATGCAAACAAGTGATAATCGGAAGGAGCCAAGTCTGGTGAGTAAGCCGCATGGGATAGAACTTCCCAGCTGAGTGCTTCCAATGTGTCCCGAACTGGTTGTGCCGTATGCGATGGAGCATTGTCATGAAAACTTTGCCTCTTTTGGTATTCTGATCGTTTTTTAAGCAACGAACGGTCAAATCGATTAATTGTTGATAAGATTTGGTATTAACCGTTTCGCCAGGCTTCAATAGCTCATAATAGACTACTTCTGGTCCCACCAAACACAGAGCATCGTCTTCCTGCCAAAGCGATTCGGTCTTGCGGTCGATGTGGATGATGTACCTGAGTCTACCCATGATTTTTTGCGCTTGGGATTCCCAAAAAAAACCACTTTTCATCCCCAGTAACGATACGATGCAAGAATGACTTTCTTCTGTATCGTTCGAGCAAAATTTCACATATGTTTTTGCGCCTCTCCATCTGTCTCTCGTTCAATTCATGTGGCACCCA
>Ga0157364_1000687_pt1 | contig 25017 bp, 25 predicted proteins | sample AttsexASBM2_FD_111476 | JGI IMG/M metagenome (GOLD analysis project Ga0157364, IMG submission 111476) | Fungus gardens microbial communities from leaf cutter ant in Ribeirão Preto, State of São Paulo, Brazil - Atta sexdens ASBM2 | ecosystem: Host-associated > Fungi > Mycelium > Unclassified ...
CCGTTTGGGCCTGTGCTTCTGTCACTTTTAATGTAACAATCACCCTCCTGCCAGCTATCCGTCCTGTGTTTCAGGCACCTTTGCGTTTTCCGGCCAGCGGATCTCACTTCCCCTTACGGGATAACGCCATTTTGCAGGCCGTTATAACTTTATTTTATATTTTCTGCCTGAATCACAGGTAAAACTGTTTTCACCGGCCGCTTGTCGCGCTAGTCTCTTACCCCTGCATGCCATCCGGCCCCTGTGATCTCAGAAGGTCACGGTCAATGACATGCCTGTGTGATAATAAAAACTAATTTCTGGCAGGACAATTATGGACTCAACACTTACATCAGATACCCCGGGGGTTAATATCACTGCCCTGTCCCGGGCGAAGCGGGCAGCCTGGGGAAGTTTTGCCGGTGCCGTCGTCGACTGGTATGACTTCCTGTTATATGGCATCACTGCAGCTCTGGTGTTTAATCATGAATTTTTTCCACAGATAAGCCCCGCCATGGGAACGCTGGCGGCGTTTGCTACCTTTGGTGTGGGCTTTCTGTTCCGCCCGCTGGGAGGCATTATCTTCGGCCATTTCGGCGATCGCCTGGGCCGTAAGCGTATGCTGATGCTGACCGTGTGGATCATGGGATGCGCAACCGCAGCCATTGGCCTGCTCCCGACATTTGACCAGATAGGCTGGCTGGCTCCTGTGCTGCTGGTAGTATTGCGGGCCGTTCAGGGCTTTGCGGTCGGCGGTGAATGGGGCGGCGCGGCTCTGCTGTCTGTCGAAAGTGCCCCGGAAAAGAAAAAAGCCTTTTACAGCAGCGGAGTCCAGGTGGGTTACGGCGTCGGACTGCTACTGTCGACCGGGCTGGTGTCGCTGATAAACCACTTCACCACTGACCAGCAATTCCTGAGCTGGGGATGGCGTCTGCCGTTTATTTTCAGCGTATTGCTGGTGGCTATCGCGCTCTGGATACGCTGTGGGATGCATGAATCAGAAGAATTCGAAAAGGCGGCACAACAGCAGACGACGGTACCGGAATCCCCGGCCGGTCTGCCGGTGATCCAGGCGATGCTTCGTCACCCGGGAGCCTTCCTGCAGATCATCGCGCTCAGGTTGTGCGAATTACTGACCATGTATATTGTGACCACCTTTGCCCTGAGCTATTCCACCCAGAATCTGGGATTATCGCGCGAATTGTTCCTGAATATCGGTCTGCTGGTGGGGGCGGTCAGTTGCGTCACTATCCCCTGCTTTGCCTGGCTTGCCGATACCTATGGCAGAAGACGCATTTATATTGCCGGTGCGCTGATCGGTACCTTCAGTGCCATTCCGTTTTTTATGGCGTTAGAAAGCCGTTCTATGGCAGGAATTATCTTCTTTTCGCTGATGCTGGCAAATATTGCCCACGATATGGTGGTTTGTGTTCAGCAGCCGATGTTTACCGAAATGTTTGGTGCCCGCTATCGTTACAGCGGTGCCGGTGTCGGATACCAGGTTGCCAGCGTGGTCGGCGGAGGCTTCACGCCATTTATCGCCGCGGCACTGGTGACCTGGTCAGACGGAGCCTGGCACAGCGTGGCGCTGTATCTGATGGCAGGATGTCTGATTTCCCTGCTGGTCGCTATTTTTATGAAACCCCGCCGCGCCTGACCCCGGCTGCGGTCCTGCTCTCCCGGGTGGTCTCGCCTGAGAGAGCAGCTCCTCACTTGCTGCTGTTTACGCCGATCACAGGTTGATCCTGTCAGATATATCCTTGCTGATGGTCCCCCCTCTCAGGGCCACTGACATTCCTGCCCCGGACGACTACAGCCGCAGACTTTCCCCGTTTCCGTGACCGGGCGGTACAAATTTATTATCACGCCAGCGTCAAACGCTTGACACTCTTTTCAGAAGGTATAGCATTACCCTGAATTAAAGTTGTTATATTATAACATTACATTATAGTCACACTCTGAGGATGGGGATCCTGATGCATATCAACAGAAAATCAGCAACACACGCACTGACCGTACAGAACGCAACTCCGCGCGGCCTTTCTCCCCGAATCAAAGCCGCGGGAGTCCTGGCCGCAATGACGGCTCTGCTGAGTGTCAGCCCGTTAAGCCTGGCAGCAGAAATCTCGCCCTCCCATATCCATGCCATCGGTATCGAAAATCAGTATGCCGATATTATCAGTCAGATCGGCGGGAAATATGTGGAAGTGACGTCGCTGATTTCAGACCCGAATACCGACCCGCACGCTTTTGAAGCCAGCCCGGGCATCGCCCGCCAGATAGCTCATGCCACCCTGATTGTCGAAAACGGAGCCGGTTATGATGACTGGGCAGACAAACTGATTGCCGCATCACCCAATGCAAAGCGTAACGTGATCAATGTTCACTCCCTGCTGAAGTTACCTGAGAATACCGCCAACCCGCATTTATGGTACGACCCTCAGACCATGCCTGCGGTCGCCGATGCGATTGCCGACCAGCTGGCGAGTAAAATGCCAGAACATGCGGCAGAATTCCGGGAAAATGCCGGTAAATTCCGTCAGTCCATGGAACCGGTCAATGCAGCAATAACGGCCTTTAAGAACGATTTCCCTGACACGCCTGTGGCAGTGACTGAGCCGGTGGCGGACTATCTGCTGAAAGCCATGGGCGCGAAAATTCTCACCCCTGAAGCTCTGGAATACGGCATTATGAATGATATCGACCCCGCGCCACAGCTAGTCAGTGAACAGAATGAGTTGCTGGCACAACGTAAGGTGCGGGTCTTTGTCTATAACCAGCAGGTGACAGACCCGGTCACCAGTCATTTCCTGGCGCTGGCGCGGAAAAATCATATTCCGGTGGCAGGGGTTTATGAAACCATGCCGGAACCCGGCTATCACTATCAGTCATGGATGCTGGCTGAAATCAGTGCATTACGTCACGCAGTGAGTGATCAGGTATCGACTGAATCGCTGATTGCCGGTAAACGGTGAAATGATGACCGAATCACCGGTGTTACGTGTCCGTCAGTTGGGGGTTAACTACCCCGGCCATCGGGTACTTCAGGATGTCAGTTTTGATATCGGCCACGGAGAATTCTGTGGCCTTATCGGGGCCAATGGCTGCGGAAAAACCACACTGTTTCGCGCCCTGCTGGGTTTACAGGATTTTTCAGCCGGGGAAATCACACTTAACGGCGGTAATGTCCGGCAGGGGCTGGCTGCGGTCGGTTATGTCCCACAGAAGAATATCCTGGATCCGGATATTCCGCTGACAGCCCGCGATGTCGTTGCGCTTGGTCTGGACGGTCACCGCCCGGGCTTTAGCTTACGCCCCCGCCGTTACCGGCAGCGTATCGATGAAATGCTGGATGCGGTGGATGCGCTGCCTTTTGCAGGCCAGCGTATCGGCCGTCTCTCCGGCGGGCAGCAACAGCGGGTGTTAATTGCGCATGCACTGATCCGTCGCCCGAACCTGCTGTTACTGGATGAGCCTCTGTCGAATCTGGACATGGCCGCAGCGGCTGAGATCGTCGGTCTGCTCAGACGACTGGCCCGTGAGCAACAGGTGTCTGTGCTGCTCTCTGCCCATGATATCAACCCGCTATTGCCTGCCATGGACCGGGTGGTGTATCTGGCTAACGGCCGGGCGGCCAGTGGCCCGACCGGCGAGGTTATCCGTACCGGCGTGCTGAGTCAGCTCTACGGCTATCATATCGATGTTATCCGGGTACACGGCCGTATTCTGGTGGTGGCCGGCGATCCCGGCATGGCTGAAACGGATGAATGTCAGCCACCACATGTTATTTCTGTTCCCTGAAGGACGACGCAGATGTTTTCCTTATTTATCAGTCACGGATTTTTCAGCAGTGCTCCTGTACAGACTGCACTGACCGTTGGCGGGGGAGCCGCCATCGTCTGCGGGGTCACCGGCGTATTTGCGTTAATGCGCGGCCATGCCTTTGCCGGGCATGCCTTATCTGACATCAGTAGTGCCGGCGGCGCGGCCTCCTTCTTACTCGGCATAAATGCGCTGACCGGTTTTATTCTGATGGCTCTGGCAGGGGCTGCAGGTATCGAGCTCAGTGCGACACGCCGCCAGCGGGAACGAAGCCTTTCTACCGGCATTGTTCTCGGTGCCGGGCTGGGCTGTTCTGCGCTGTTTCTCTGGTTTGCCGTCAAAAAACAGAATGCCTCCGGCGCAACGCTATCGGTGATGTTCGGCTCCATTTGGACATTACCGGCATCGGTTATCCCCTGGATACTGCTGACTGCAGGATGTGCGCTACTGCTGCTGTCGCTTATCTGGCGACCGGTATTACTGTGTGCCATTGACCCCGATCTGGCGAGGATCCGCGGCATCAATGTCAGACTGATCGGCGTATTGCAATTGTCAGCGCTGGCGCTGGCGGTTGCCTTATCGTCGATGACCGTCGGAGCCATTTTATCCACGGCTTTACTGATTGGTCCGGCCGCGATCGCTCTTAAATTTGCCCGCTCACCGCTGTCGGCCGTCGTACTTTCCGCTATTACCGGGCTGTCAGCCGTCTGGCTGGGCGTATGGCTGGCGTATGAAAGCTTCTATTGGCCTCACAGTCAGGGCTGGCCGGTCAGCTTCTTTATCGTCAGTCTCATTTTTATTGCCTGGGGGTTCAGCGGCATTCTCGCCCGGGCCATTGTGCCGCAAGCCGGTTCGGACCGGCAGCGATTCAGGAAGAGAAAACATGTTTAGCGGTTTTATGTTTACCAGCTGGACAGCGGCGACGCTGGTCGCCATTGTCTGCGGCATGGTCGGATTTTTTGTCATCCTGCGCGGTGCATCTTTTACCGCCCATGCCCTGCCGATGGGTGCCTTCCCCGGAGCCGCTGCTGCGGTATTACTGGGTATTAATCCTTTTTATGGCGTTCTGCTTTTTGCCTCGATCGGCGCTCTGGGGATCAATGTCTTCAGCCGCCAGCACCGTCATGAAGTCGCGACCGCGCTTTGCCTGGTGACGTTACTGGGGGCAGGCACTCTCCTGCTTAGTCTGAGCGGGCGTTATTCACGGGCAGTCTATTCACTGTTATTTGGCGATTTACTGGGCATCAGTCGTTCGCAACTGATCCCGCTGGTCATTTCAGCCGTCATTACCGTATTTCTGGTCGCTCTGCTATTCCGTCGTTTACTGCTCAGTTCATTTTCCGCAGAGCTGGCGGCGGTTCGCGGTATTCCGCTGCGCAGTACCGAATTGGGGTTTCTCACGTTGCTGGCATTGACCACCAGCATCGCGGTACCGGTTGTCGGATCGTTACTGGTGTTCAGCCTGATGATTGCACCCCCGGCAATTGCACGCTCACTGAGCCGCCGCCCGTTCCCCGCATTACTGCTGTCGGTAGCCGTCGCTCTGACCATCGTATGGAGTGCGATAGCTCTCTCCTGGTTTACTGACTGGCCGCCCGGTTTTTTTGTCGGTACGCTGGGTGCATTACTGTACCTCGCTGAACGGATATATTCGGGGCGACGTCAGACAACACACACCCTGCCGCCACAGGAGGCGTCACCCGCCGGCCGGTGATCCGCCTGCCGGGCCAGGGCTCTGGCCTGTCTCTCCCGTTTCATCACGGACAGGATGGCTGACACCAGATTCATTCAATACGAATAATCTCCGGATACTTTTCCGTGGCTGACTCATGGAATATATCGTCCAGCCAGCGGGGGATTTCATCTTCCGTCAGGGTGTCCGGAATAACACACTCCCGCAGCCTTGAATATTTACGCTCTGTCATATCGATACGAAACACCTGCCAGCGATTCTGTTCACGGCGCACACCGATATATCGTCCGAAGACACTATAAATCAGCATTTTTCCTCCGTACTCCGTCATACTCAATAGCCGCCGGTATCGCTGTCTGAAGACAATGAAAATTCCGCGAGGTAGTGGAAAGAAATAAGATTTTTTATTACCTCCGCACAGATCTTAGGTAACATTGTCAGCTTATCGACGAAGAGGCAATAACAATGAAAGTAAAAAAAATATTACTGTGGACCGGGCTGATTGTGATTGGCGGCGTGGTGGGATTCTCTGTGAATAATGCCACGGTTGCCCGATATAATATTATTAACTCCACATGCTCGGTACTGAATGTTGCCGTGGATAACCATATGCTGGCACCTGAGCAGGTACGTACGCTGGGTCAGTTAACCGCCCAAAAACTGCAGGGTTCACTGGTAATGAATGCTTTCCGGCTGGATCAGCAGCAAATCAATGCCGCGGCTGTGGGCTCGAATTGTTCGCAGTTTATGGCGGGTATCAGCGAAAAATCCGGCTGACCTTCGTTATGACGGGCTTTACCGGGTGTAACCGCCGCGCCCCCGGTAAGGCCCGCCCTCAGTCGCCGCTCTGCCCTGCCTGACGGTGAGAGTTCCCCCTGTGCCGCACCGTGGTAAAGGCAGCCAGCCGGAGACACCGTTGATCGGGCGTACCTTGCCCCCTCATACACCCCTATCGTCCGGCATCTCAACACCGTTGTCTGTCCCTCACCGTTCTGGTTAACCTGAGGGTGCGTGATCCCCTGTTTACTTCCGGCGTCAGCACTGATATTAAAAGCTATCAGCAACCCGCCCGGTATCAACTGATCAGCCTGTACACAGCAGAAATCTCTGCTACATGACGGTGATACCGCGCCAGAAAGGAGCCGGCAGATGTTAATACCCCCCCGGGCCGAAAACGGGACCGGTGAATTTTCGTTCTCTGACAGCACGACCACCCTGGGTCCGGTCAGCTATATACACTGCCTGGCACTCAGACAACGGGTGCTCTGGCCGGATAAACCTCTGTCCTTTTCCCGCGTGCCGGGGGATGACTCTGCCCGCCATTTCGGGATCACCCGTGCAGGGACCCTCATCTGCTGCCTGTCTGTTTTTCGTCAGCAGGAACATTGCTGGCAGATACGTAAATTTGCCACCCTGCCGGAATGGCAACACCAGGGTGCCGGCAGTGCGTTACTGAACCGGGTGATCGCACTGCTGATACAGGAAGGCGCTCGGCGCTTTGAACTGGATGCCAGACTGAGTGCTGCAGATTTCTACCGGAAACGGGGATTTTCGCCCTGCTCTGCACCGTTCGAAAAAAAAGGGCTGCGCTATATCCATATGGCACAACAGGTGGACGGTAACCCTGCCCCTGAAGATTTATCCCTGTAACGGGTCTCTGCCTGCCGGGGAAGTCATTCATTATGGCCTGACAATGCAGGCGTGACAGTGTACCCTGTGTGGCCAGGCACGCAATACGGACGCAGCAGGCGGTGAACAAAGGTTCCGCCGGAAATATTGCGGACAGCCGCGGTCCGGCAATCAGTGAAAAAACGGATCTGACACTTCAGGAGACAAAAATTATGTTCAGTCGTGTGGTCGTGGGTTCTGATGATCTTCAGCTATCTAAAAAATTTTATGATGCTATTTTTCGTTTTACCGGGATTGATGATGCCGGTATTGACGCCCTTAATCGTCCCTTTTACCGGAAGGGAGGCCAGCGGTTTATCGTAACCTTGCCGATAAACGGTCAACCGGCAACCCCGGCCAATGGCGGGACGATCGGGTTCCTGCTAAGCAGTGCAGAAGATGTACAGGCCTGGCACCAGGCAGGCGTTAAATCCGGCGGAAAATCGGCCGAAAGTGCACCCCACCTGCGTAAAGATGGTAAATTTATCGCTTATTTGCGGGACCCGTACGGTAATAAACTTTGTGCCTACGCTCAGCAAGCCCTCTGAGCCAGGGACGTGCAGGTTCGCCAGAGGCCGCGCAGTGGACACTGCGCCGTCTCTGAAAGTCCTCACTGGTAAATTACGCCTGTGCACATCTCCTGACCGGTGAGTCGTCGCATCACCGGTACGGTTAGCCTGATCCGGGCGACCGCTCTCCTTTAACTGGTGACAACTATCCACGGTAAACCGTGCAGGGACATCCTCCCCCCCACTGGCCTACCGGCAAGCCTGCGCCGTGCTGCACAGTAAAAACACAAATGGACTGTTCTACGGCCTCTCTGGTGAAATCTTCGGCATACGGACGCAAAGGGGGCGAAAGTGCTTTGACAAGCCCCTCTTGGCCCGTTAATATTCGCCCCGTCTTCACGACAATTCCTCTGTAGTTCAGTCGGTAGAACGGCGGACTGTTAATCCGTATGTCACTGGTTCGAGTCCAGTCAGAGGAGCCAAATTTCAGAAACCCGCTTAAGGAAACTTAGGCGGGTTTTTTGCTTTTCTGCCTCTCTGCGAATCCTATCACTCATGCTTTCTGGCACACCTGTCTTCGTCATTTTATTCAGGGCACATACGATACCGGAACTGCCTGCTTACACCATGCCTGAATCACGTTATCACCCAGCCACAAAATGATGGCATCAATGTTAATAAGAGCTTGATTGTAGTTTCGCCGGTTGGTGATATTGAACTTCTGCTTTGCCAGGGGCCGACCTGTATTCCTGCATGATGTGTGATCTAATCCTTCAGATCAGCAGAAGTTCGATTTATTCAACAATATCTCATTAAGCCAAAAGTCTTACTTCTCTTTCAGCAAAAGAAAATAATAAACTTACCGCCACCTGCTTTTTTTAATAGTGCCTACTTACCCGATAAAATCCGTAAGAATATAGCAGATTTTCATTTATCACAATAATAACCTCCCGAATTTAATGGGTAGCAGTAAATTCACCCCGACCATAAATTAAAACTTCTTAATTAAATCAACAAACTCATTAACTTTAGATACAAATGGTGAGTGCCCGGAATCCAAATCATAAATATCGCAACCATTTTCCAACGCCATAATTGTCTGGAATCCTGGGGTTATTGCCATGTCTCTCATACACCGAATAAATATCCTGGTTGTTTTTTTTGAATTATCACTTGCCAGTTTTACTTTAGTGGTGTAATGGGAAAAGTTCTGTGGTTTGATATTTTTCCGGCAAAATGCATAATCATCTTCTGACACATCATTGTAAAATGCAGGCCGTATAATTTTCTCATCAACAGTGACTAGTGTTTTAGCATCGTTAAATATCAGCCCGAACTTAACGATCCCAACATCATTTAACGCAAGATCTAAACACGACTGATTATCTTTTGGGATAAAACCACTTACATATATAATCTTACTTATTTTGTTGACAAAGTATTCAGATACTTGAGTGGCGTACATCCCTCCCATTGAGTGAGCAACAAGAATAACATCGCCAGTCATTTTTTCTATTTTTTCCTTCAGAAGATTAATGCTTCCCTCAAAGCTCATATCGTCATCCGGATTTTTTGATGAATGAATATCAAAAAATAAAACATTATATTCATCGTCTGAAAAATAAGGTTCAATTTTTTTCCAGCACCATCCACCATGCCATGCGCCATGTATGAATATTATATTCTTCATAGTTCACACCAAGCCTAATTAAATTAGTTAATAAGAGTTCCACCCAGGATGTCAATGAATCGCCCCGGGTGGACTCCGCCTTGAAATTTCCTATTGAAATCGTAATTTGTTTATTGCCTGTTAAACCTGTCTCATCATCAAAACACTGGATAACTTATTCCTGCATGTCATTTAGAATGAACCTCATCGATTTTCTTTTACTCACAACACACCAGGCAGAATTTCAGACAAATAATAACTTACAATTATAGATATGGATGCAAAGGATCTATGTGAAAAAATTATAATCACTACCTATAAAACTTAATTCATGAGTATAAATATTATCGATTTACAAGTTTACCCGGCAAAGCAATAACCAGGAGGCAGCTCAGCAACAGACATACTGCAAAGAACCATAGCGCGCCGTTGCCGCTGCCGGTAAGATCCAGCGCAATGCCCATCACAGAGTTACTCACCAGCCCGGCAATATTAGCGATTGAACAGGCAAGCGCAAACCCTGCTGCAGCTGCCGTACCTTTCAGGAAGGTGGCTGGCAGGCTGAAGAATACCGGAACGGCACCGATAATCATCGCCTGCGCTACGGAGAACAGCAGCACCGTCATCATTACGTTATGGGAGAAAAAGGTACTGGCTCCCATCGCCACTGCGCCAATTATAAACGGCACGATGATATGCCAGCGGCGCTCACGCATCCGGTCGGAACTGCCGCCAATCGCCAGCATCCCGATCAGCGCCGCCAGGCTGGGGATCGCCGTCAGATAGCCAATGGTGGTGATATCGGTGGTTCCGGCATTTTTAATAAAGGTCGGCATCCAGAAGCCCATCGCATAGGCGCTCAGCAGAATGGAAAAGTCGATCCCCCCCAGCATTACCACGCGGATGTTCAGCAAGCCATCGCGCAGACGATGTTTCCCCCCTTTCGCTTCGCCTTCATCAGTGGCCAGCTCACGTTTTACCGCCTGTTTTTCATCTTCACTTAGCCAGCTGGCGCTTTCCACGCTGTTCGGCAGTAACCAGAAAGTCATCACGCCCAGTAGCACGCTCGGGATGCCCTCCAGAAGGAACAACCACTGCCAACCGTGCAGGCCGTAAACCTCATGAAAATTACCCATGATCCAGCCGGAAAGCGGCCCTCCAATCAAACTGGAGAGCGGCAGACCAATCATAAATAGCGCGATGATGCGGCTGCGACGCCACGACGGGAACCATTTAGTTAGATAGAACAACACCCCGGGCAGGAACCCGGCTTCTGCCGCGCCGAGTAAGAAACGCACAATGTAGAACTGCATCGGCGTCTGCACCAGCAATGTCGCGGTGGAGAGTAACCCCCAGGTGATCATGATACGCGCAATCCAGATTTTCGCGCCAACACGTTGCAGAATCAGATTACTCGGCACTTCAAACAGAATATAACCGACAAAAAATAGCCCGGCTCCCAGGCCAAACGCGGTTTCACTCAGCGACAGATCGCTTGCCATTTGCAGCTTCGCCAGACCGATATTGATACGGTCCAGATATGCCGCCAGGTAACATAAACAGAGAAAAGGAATCAGTTTCCAGGTGATCTTACGGTAAATCGCGGCAGTGTCCTTGTCTGCCTGTACAGCAGGACGGGTTGTAGCAACAGTCATGATTTTCTCCGAGCGCAATAAACCCTGATGGGCATGTGTTATAGGCTTCTCTGTGCAGCGAAACCTGTTCTTTGTGCGTGCTCTGTGCAGGTGAATAAGCGCCCTTAGCGGGCGCTGAACTGTCCCAGATATTCCAGCGTTGTGGCTTTGGACACCACATCGCCATACTTACTGTCGATATCAAACAAGTTGGCTTCATGCGGGGCAGCGTGTCGGTCGCCGACGCATTCACGTACCACCATGGCACGATAACCGTACTGCAGAGCGTCCACGGCGCTGGCGCGCACGCAGCCGCTGGTGGAACAACCCGCGATGATCAGAGTATCGATGCCTTCCGTCACCAGCATCGATGCCAGGGCGGTGCCAAAAAATGCGCTGGCATATTGCTTGGTGATCACCACTTCTTCCGGAAACGGTAACACTTCCGGGCAGAAAGCCGACAGCGGATTGCCCTCCACCATGTCGCGCATCACCGGCGCTTTCTTCACCCAGATACCGCCGTCACGCTGGTGTTGCGGGTGATAACGAATCTGTGTATGGATCACCGGAATACCGCAGCGGCGCGCCGTCGCAAGCAGTTCTTCTGATTCCCGCACCGCCTCCACAACGCCCGGGGCAAATAAAGGTGCCCCCTCGGTGGTGTAGCCTTGCAGAAAATCGATCATCAGCAGAGCGGGACGTTGACCAAAACCAATACGGTTGCCCCAGACACCGGCATAATTGTCACTGGCGCTTTGTGTCATCATGTTTCTCCTTACCAGGCTCCGGACAGCAACGCACCGGCTCCGGGAACCACCGGCTCCAGTTCAAGCGCCTTGAGTATCGCGTAGGTGGTGGCAATCGCGGCGGTGATCACCGGCTTACCGGTCTGTGCTTCCACTTTGGACACGGCTGGCAGGGAAGGCATTTGCACGCAAGCCGACAGCACCACAACATCCACATCATCAAGCGGCATATCAGCAACAATGCCCGGCAGATTGCCGGGATCGTGACGGGCGACCGCGAGATTATCGGCAATTTCCAGCGCTCGCCAGACGGTTACCTCAATACCTTCGCGCTGAATGTAATCCACCACCAACTCAGTCAACGGCTTCATATAAGGGGCCACCAGCGCGATTTTTTTCGCACCCATGATATGCAATGCGTCCACCAGCGCCCCGGCACTGCTAATCACCGGGGCCTGTGCACCGTTTTCCCGGGTGACCGCCGCCAGACGCTGCTGTGACTGGCGGTGATAACCCGGCCCCATCGCCATAATTGCCACAAGGCAGGCATAACCGAGCACATCAACCTGCGCGTCCGACAATTCCAGCGCACAACGGTCCGATTCTTGATCCATCGCCGCCAGCTCATCTTTATTGACGTGCTTCATGCGCATACGGCTGGAGTGGAAAGTAAAACACTCCGGGCGAATCAACTGACGCGCCTGTAACATGGCCGGGATTTCCGTTTCCATAGTGATGTTAGAACTCGGCACAATCTGGCCGATACGGTATTGACGGGTCATTGCTGAGCCTCCGGTTGCAGGGTTGTGCCAAGGAAAGAACCAAAAGCGGCGAAGAAGCCATGAAAATCATCCCAGGGGATCATATGTCCGGCCTGCTCCACATGCGCGACGGTAATGGAGGGTAGCAGTTCGCGGATCTCTGCCTCATCTTCCGGCAGAATCACCCCACCTTTACCTGCCACCATCAGCAGTGTTTTGGCTGGCAACGCGTGGAAATATTGATGGATATCCAGTTGATGGAAATCGTCAAAGGCGCGACGAATCGCCGGTTCGTAGCAGGTATGCAGCCATTCCGCACGCAGCTGACGCTGTTCTTCGGTCCAGCTTGGGCAATATTTCTTCATCGCTTCTGCGTCCATACCCTGCACTGCCTCACGGATCGAATCCTGATACCACGGCCACTGCCCTGGATAGAGACGACGCCCCGGTCCTGATACCGGCGGATCAATCAGCGACAGCGACAGTACACCCTCCGGCTTCCTGACGGCCGCGCGCATAATAAAACGCGCCCCCATCGAATGACCCACCAGATGGTACTGCATCAGACCCAGTGCGCTGGCAAACGCGTTGATGTCATCAGCACAACTTTCGGTACCGTAATCCAGCCCCTCGCCGATGCTGGATAAACCACGTCCACGCACATCAATCACCCAGGTATCAAAATGCTGGCCAAATACTTCTGCAACAAAACTCCAGGTAATGGCCGGGCTGGTGATACCCGGCACCAGAATCAAGGTCGGACCTTTGCCACCGTAGCGCAGGTAGTGCTGTCGAATATTGTTCGCCTGTACCTGTCCACCACTAATAAACGTGCTCATCACGCCCCCTCACTTTTCAGCGGCGCGGCAAAAACGTCATAGCCGTAAACCCAGGCCGGGTCCTCCTGAGTACGCAGGAAGGTATTGGCGTTGGAAACGGATTGCACTCGTGAAGCACGTTCTTTGCGGTTGACTTCATACAGACGGAATGCGGTGCTATAGTCCTCCAGACCGGTTTCAGTCAGGCAGCGCGCCAGCATCGCCGCATCCTCAATTGCCATGGCGGCACCCTGCGCCATATGCGGTTTCATCGGGTGGCAGGCATCGCCCAGCAAGACGATGCGTCCTTCACTCCACACTGGCAACGGCTGGCGATTCAGTAACGGCCATTTAGTGACGTTTTCACTGCACTCGATCAGCGCCTGCACCACCGGATGGTAATGGCCGAAAGTGTCCAGCATCTCCTGCTGGCTACTGTCGACAAAGCTGCCTTTGAAATCCCACGCCGGATGCGGCACCCCGGAAACGTAGTAATACTCGTCGCGTGATTTGGTGGTGTAGTAAACCATCAGGTGGCGATCTTCAGACCACCACTTAACGCAATCTTCGAAATTGAGGTTATATTTACGCAGCTGTTCACCACGGATCAGCGCGCGATGTGCCACCCAGCCACTGTAGGTCGGCGCTTCTGCGCCCAACAGGTGTTCACGCAGTTTTGAGTTGATGCCGTCAGCACCGATCACGATATCGGCACGTTCTTCGCTGCCATCCTGGAAACACAACACCACATCGCTGCCGCTGTCTTTAACGCTGCTGAGACACTTGCCGAAGTGGACCGTACCCGGCTCCAGACTGGTCATCTGCATCGACTGTAAATCACCGCGATGTACCGTAACATACGCCGCGCCGTACTCTTTGCGGGCAAACTCCCCCAGCGGAATGCGAGACAGGTATTCTCCGGTTTCGCCGTCGCGGCTGAACCAGAAATCCGGGTGCGACGCCAGATCTTCCAGTTGCTGCTCGATTCCCATACGGCGGAACACCTTAAGGACGTTCGGTCCCATGTGGATACCGGCGCCGAGACGAGAAAACGCCGGGCTCTGTTCATAAACCTGCACATTAAAGCCCGCTTTTTGTAACAACGAACCCGCTGCGAGGCCACCAAGACCTGCGCCGACGATGGCGATGCGTTTCATATTGCTCATATTTCCCTCTCAAAACTCAATCTGATTTGAAGGTACACCTGCGGTACCCGCTTCGACTCCGCCTGAATAATTAAGTGTATACACTATAAAAAATGGAGTTATTTTCTTGTGAACTGCAATGGCTGCTGTGGTGAAAATTGCATCTCATGATGTTAAACACAGCATCAATACTACGTTAAATAGTATTTACTTATGACAAAAAGAAATACTTGCACTCTTCTCTGCAACACGTCTATAACAATCACATATAGTGTATTCACTTCAAAAAGATTGATATTTGACCACCAGATATCGTCTGGCATCTAACCAGAGAGGAACCCAAAATGGCTGTAAATCAGAGTCAGTTAGGACAGATGTTTGAACAGGTATTACGTCTGTCGAAAGTCGATGCCACCCAGAGCGTCGCTATTCTGAAAAGTCACTATTCCGATGCACGCACGGTGCAGGCAGCAACCGATGCTGCACTACGGTTGGGCGCAAAAGTGTATTGCGTTGAACTGCCAGCGTTTAACCATCCCATGGCTATGGGCAACGATATGACCGCCTACTGCGGCGATACTGCGCTGACCGGCAACATTGCGGCCCAACGTGCGCTGGAGGCTGCGGACCTGATTGTCGATACCATGATGCTGCTGCATTCGCCGGAGCAGGAGCAAATTCTGAAAACCGGTACGCGTATCCTGCTGGCTGTGGAAGCACCGGAAGTGTTGGCACGAATGTTGCCTACCGAAGAAGACAAAACGCGTGTGCTGGCCGCTGCGGCGGTGCTTGAGAAAGCGCGCATGATGACGGTGAAATCGCAGGCAGGCAGCGATTTCCGTGCACCGCTGGGGCAATATCCGACGGTGACGGAATACGGTTATGCCGATGAGCCGGGCCGCTGGGACCACTGGCCGAGCGGTTTCCTGTTTACCTGGCCGAATGAAGATCAGGCGGAGGGGGTACTGGTACTGGAAGTGGGCGACATCCTGCTGCCGTTTAAATCCTATGCCCGTGAACGTATTACGCTGGAAATCGAAAAAGGCTTTGTGACGAAGATCCACGGTGGCTTTGAAGCAGAATATCTTCGCGATTACATGAACTACTTCAATGATCCGGAAGTGTACGGGATTTCGCATATTGGCTGGGGATTGCAGCCGCGTGCGCAGTGGACAGCGATGGGACTGCACGACAAAAACGATGGCATGTGTATGGATGCCCGCGCGTTTTACGGCAATTTCCTGTTCTCTACCGGGCCCAACACCGAAGTCGGCGGCAAACGTAAAACGCCTTGCCATATGGATATCGCCCTGCGTCGCTGCGATATCAAAGTTGACGATCTGCTGGTGGTTGCCGAAGGCGAAGTGGTGGCACCGGAAGCCTCACGGGCACGTTAATCTTGAGCAGGGAGCGGCTGTCAGCGCAGTGATAATGCATTACACTGCCTGGAAATATCCGGAAAAAGGACCTTTTTATGTCACACAATCTCCCTTCCTCAGCGGAAGACAATTACGACTACACCCAACAGGTTGGCCATCTGCTGCGTAAAGTTTACCAGCGTCATTTGGCAATCTTTCAGCAACATGTGGGTGATTCACAGATTACGGCGGTGCAATTTATCACCCTCTGTGCGCTGCGGGACCATGGTCCCAGTGCGCAAAATGACCTGGTACGTTACACCGCTGTCGATCAGGCCACCATTCGCGGCGTGGTCGAACGCCTGAAAGCACGCGATCTTGTCAGCCTCGGCCCCGATCCGACTGACAAGCGTAAGGTAATTGTGATGCTGACCGGGTCCGGACAGACGCTGATTCGACACACCACCGAAAACGCGGTTCGCATCACTGAGATGACGTATGGGCAGTTAAATCCGGCCGAACGAGTCGCGCTGGTTTATCTGCTCAGGAAAATGCTGGACGACACGAGCCAGCCATAACCCGGGGCGAGTGAGCCTCCTCGGTAAGGCGGTCAATTATGGAAATGAAGGCACAACAGTCTGTCACACAGGTTTCACCTGCAGGTTTACGCTGTTATTCATTGAAGGTTAATGGCGAAGAAAGAGAAGTTACCAGCTACCGCGATACTTCGTTATTGCTGGTATTGCGGAATGAATTGTCGCTCAACAGTCCCAAGTATGGCTGCGGCCTCGGCGAATGCGGTGCCTGCACAGTGTTAATCGATGGCGTTGCGGCGCGTTCCTGTGTCATTCCTGCATTTGGTGTGCGGCAGCGCGCAGTGACTACCCTCGAAGGGCTGGGCAGTCGTTACGCGCTGCATCCGGTGCAGCAGGCGTTTATTGAAGAACAGGCCGCACAATGCGGTTACTGCCTGAATGGTATGATCATGACCACCGCCGCGCTGCTGCGCGATCTCCCCTGCCCCAGCGACCTGCAAATCCGTTCCGCACTGAGTGGTAATTTGTGCCGCTGCGGCACCCATCAGGAAATCCTCTGCGCAGTGAAACGTGCGGTACAACTCAGTTTACAGCAGGCGGAGGCACCGCAATGAGTCCTTTCGCTGTCCCCACCCAGCAACAGCTGCTGGATGCTGATAATGTGTTGCTGATTGTTGATGAGATTCAGCCCCCGCCGGGTCTGGTGCCAAAGGGACAAACGCCGAGCCTTAAACCGAAAGAACTGGCGCTGTTCCTTGCCATCGATGGCGCGGGTAACGTCTGGGCATTTAACGGTCATGTTGACCTCGGTACCGGGGTGAAAACCGCGTTGACGCAAATCGTCGCAGAAGAATTAAATCTGCGTATGGACCAGGTGCAGATGGTGCTGGGCGATACGCTCCGCGTTCCGAACCAGGGAGCGACCATTGCCAGCGCCACCTTACAGATTTCCGCCGTGCCGCTGCGCAAAGCCGCCGCCGTTGCGCGCCAGTGGTTGACCCAACAGGCAACAGCGCGTTTACAGGTCACGGCTGATGCATTAACCCTTGATGCCGGTGAGTTCTGCCTGGCCGATGGCACCACCCTGAACTTCGCGCAACTGGTCAACGGACAACGCTGCCAGTTACCTATTGCTCACGATGTGCCGCTAAAGCCCGTCAGTGAATATCGCTTAGTCGGCACCAGCTCGCAACGTGTCGATATCCCCGCCAAAGCCACCGGCGAACTGACCTGGGTGCATGATATGCGCCTGCCGGGGATGTTGCATGGTCGGGTGATCCGCCCGCCCTATGCCGGGTATGACACCGGTCAGTTTGTCGGGACGTCACTACTTAGCATTGATGAAAGCTCGATTGCGCATCTCGACGGTATCGTCAAAGTGGTGCAAATCGCTGACTTTGTCGGCGTGGTGGCAGAACGCGAAGATCAGGCCATCGCCGCAATGGAAACGCTTAAAATTCGCTGGAAGCCCTGGGAGCATATGCTTCCGGATATGCGTGACGTCGAAAAAGCGATTCGCGATAACCCCCGCACCTCACGTGTGGTGCATGATACCGGAGAGGTTGATATAGCGCTGGAAAACGTTACGCAGCGCTTTACCCGCAATTACGTCTGGCCTTACCAGCTGCATGGCTCAATTGGCCCGTCTTGTGCAGTGGCTGCTTATGACGAGATGGGGTTGCAGGTCTGGAGCGGTACCCAGAATCCTCATCTGTTGCGTGCTGACCTCGCCTGGCTGTTCGAAATCCCGGAAAACGATATCGAGGTGAACCGTATGGAGGCGGCCGGTTGTTATGGCCGCAACTGCGCAGATGATGTGGCAGCGGATGCCGCTCTGCTTTCCCGTGCCGTCGGTAAGCCGGTGCGCGTGCAACTGACGCGCGCGCAGGAACACGTCTGGGAGCCGAAAGGCACCGCCCAGTTGATGGATGTGGATGGCGGCCTTGATGATGAGGGTAATCCATATGTTTACGACTTCACCACTTCCTATCCTTCCAACGGTGCACCAACCCTGGCACTTCTGTTGACCGGACGCGTTGACCCGGTTGCGCTGGCTTTCGAGATGGGCGATCGCACCTCGATCCCACCTTACGACTTTCCCCATATGCGCGTCACCGTCGAAGATATGGCCCCGATTGTGCGCGCATCATGGATACGTGGTGTGTCGGCATTACCAAATACCTTCGCCCATGAATCTTATATGGACGAACTGGCGCACGCTGCAGGCGTCGATCCGGTCGAATACCGGCTGCGTTATATCAAGGATGAACGCGCCGCTGAGTTGATCCGTTCCACCGCCGACCGCGCAGGCTGGACGCCACGTACCGAACCCATGCAAAGCAGCAGCGAACCCGGGGTATTACGTGGTCGCGGCTTCGCCTATGCACGTTATATCCATAGCAAATTCCCCGGTTTTGGTGCCGCCTGGGCTGCCTGGGTGGCGGATGTGGCTATCGATAAGCAGAGCGGCGAAATTGCAGTGACGCGTATTACCGTCGGCCACGATGCTGGCATGATGGTTAATCCTGCCGGGGTTAAACACCAAATCCACGGCAACGTTATCCAGTCTACCAGCCGCGTACTGAAAGAACAGTTGACGATTGAAAGCAATAAGATCGCCAGCCAGGAATGGGGGGGTTATCCGATCCTCACTTTCCCGGAAGTACCGGATATCGATGTGATGATGATGCCGCGCCCGTATGACCCTCCGCTCGGGGCCGGGGAATCCGCTTCGGTTCCCAGCGCGGCCGCCATTGCCAATGCAGTGTTTGACGCCACCGGGATCCGCTTTCGTGAATTGCCCATCACCTCGGACAAACTACGCCAGGCACTGAACGGACAGGACCCACAGCCTGACCCCGCATTGCCTACACCTCAACGCAAAAAATCCACCCACCGCCGTAGATGGGCCTTTGGCGGTGCGGCGGGTCTACTCGGTGCAGCTATCGGGATCGCCACCAATGCCTTGCCATGGCGTGCGGCTATCGCGCCGGTCACTCCGCCGCAGGCGGGTAGCTGGTCAATGGAGATGCTCGAACGCGGTCGGCAGGTGGCTGCTGCCGGGGATTGCGCGGTATGTCACACCACCAGGGGTGGAGCGACGAATGCCGGGGGGCTGAAGATGGATACGCCGTTTGGGGACCTCTACTCCACCAATATCACACCGGATAAACAAACGGGCATCGGTAGCTGGTCGTTTACCGCCTTCGATCGCGCCATGCGCCAGGGCATCAGCCGTGATGGTCATCACCTCTATCCTGCGTTTCCATACACCTCGTTTCGCCAGTTAAGCGAAGAAGATATGCAGGCGTTGTATGCATATCTGATGTCACAACCTGCCGTTGAACAGACGCCGCCCCCCAATAATATGCGGTTCCCGTTTAATATGCGTTTCCTGATGTCGGGCTGGAATACGCTGTATCTGCGTAGTGGCGAGTACCAGTACGATCCGACCAAAAGCACCGAATGGAATCGCGGGGCCTATCTGGTCAACGGGGCCGGTCACTGTAGTGCCTGCCATTCCCCGCGTAACCTGATGGGAGCGGAAAAATCCGGCGATCAGTTCCTCGCGGGTGGCTGGGTTGATGGCTGGGAAGCACCTGCGTTGAATCAGTTAAGCAAAGCGCCGCAACCCTGGACAGCGGATTCGCTCTACAACTATCTGCGGAATGGTTATGACGATAAACATGGGGTTGCAGCCGGGCCAATGGCACCAGTGGTGAGCCATCTGGCTACGCTGCCGGAAGCGGATGTGCGGGCGATGGCAGATTATCTGGCGGATATTAATGGCCAGACCGTTCTGCCTGAGCCGGTGCCGCAACCGTCGATCAAACCTGCATGGAATACCGCTGCCGGAGAGCGATTATTCAAAGGCGCATGTCAGGCATGCCACAGCGCCAGCGAGGGCGGACCGAAGCTATTTGGCGTCAGTCCGGCTATGGCCAACAGTAGCAGCCTGACCAGCGCGACGCCGGATAACCTGTTGCAGGTGGTGTTGCATGGCATCGATAAACCCGCGATGGATGAACTCGGTTATATGCCCGGCTTTGCTGCCAGTTTATCGGATAAACAGGTGGCAGATATTGCGGCCTATCTGCGTCAGCGTTATGCCCCGGACCAGCCAGCCTGGACTGACCTGACGAAAAAAGTGGCGCAGGTACGCGCGAATCCCGGCAGCCACTAACGCGGAGGAAGCCTATGTTGTCACTCGATCAACGCGTTATCGACCAGGCATTGTTGTGGCTGCAACAGGGTAAGACCCTCTGGCTATGTACTGTACTGCACAGCTGGGGGTCTGCTCCCCGCTCACCCGGCGCCATGCTGGTGGCTGACGCGCAAGGCAACTGGCTGGGGTCTCTTTCAGGAGGCTGCATTGAGGAGGATTTTCTGGCGCGGTTGCAACAGGGTGCTTATTCGCTGCCAAGTGAACAGGTACGTTACGGTGCCGAAGGGCTGGCACCTCCGGTACAACTGCCCTGCGGCGGCATCCTGGATGTGCTGGTGGAATGTATTGCACCTCAGGAACGCTCGCTGGCGCTCCTGAGTGCTATGCAGAGCGCGCTCACTGGTGGCCCGTTGCTGACACGCTATATCACGCTGGGGGTCGATCATGAGTGGCATGTTCTCGCTCCCGGTTCAACGCAAACATCGCTGCGCTATGACGATAACAGCGTGGTTCTGCCGGTAGGCGCAGTGACCACGGTGTTTATCGCGGGTTACTCAGCGGTGGCGTACGATTGTATTCGCCTGGCGCTGATGCTCGGTTTTCGTGTGGTGGTGTGTGAACATCGCGATGCCGAATTCGCTCAATTATCTGCGGCAGTACAACCTGCTGATAATTTGCATTGTTTTCGCCTGCATCCGGCGCGCTATCTGGAAACATCAGGGGTTTCAGCGGGAACAGCTATCCTTTGTCTTACTCATGATCCACGCATCGATGATTTGACGCTGATGGAAGCGGTCAATACGCCAGCGTTTTATATTGGTGCAATGGGGTCGGCGAAGAATAGCCAGCGCCGTTTTCAGCGTCTGGCAGTACTGGGGGGGTTATCTGAGCAGGCGCTGACACGGATTCATGCGCCGATCGGTTTACCGATTGGTAGCAAAACGCCGGGAGAAATCGCCCTGGCGACGCTGGCGGATATTGTTCGTGTCAGGAACGGTTTGTAGTAGCGGGAAGATCTGCATCACGAATCACCCCGGCGTGCGCACTGATTTTTTGCAGGATTGCCGGGTGCAGCAAGGTGCGAGCGCCATTATCACCGGTTAGCTGACTCAGCGCATCACCATAACGTGCCGCAAAGCCTACCGGATGTCCAGGCAGTTGATCCCAGCACAGACGTACCTGTTGCGCCCCGGCGGTAAGCAAGCTCGCAACGCGCTGATGATCCTGTGCCGTTACCCATGCCATATCACCCGGCTGAATCAGCCAGCCTGACCAGGTTCGGGTTTCCCTTACTGCCGCCGCAATACTCTCGCCACTGCCTGCACTGGCAACAGTGATGACAGGTACCTGGTATTGCTCTGCAAGCGCAAGGATCGCGTGATATTCAGGACGGGTAACCAGCAACACAGGCAGGCCGGAAGCCTGAGCATGTTGCAAAGTCAACGCCAGCAGGGGTTGTTGGTTTTCCTGCGGTGCCAGCAGTTTATTGCCCAGCCCTCCGGCACGGATAAATCGCGTACCGAGGCCAGCAGCAAGGATGATGATGCCAGGTGTATTCATATGAAGTCATCGTTGCTAAGTCGGAGCACGTAGTATCGCGCGCCTCGGTTGAGTTAGCGACGGTTTTCTTTACCGTCGGGTATTACATACCTCGTTAACACCAAAGCTGGACAACTCGCGACCCTATCACTTTTATTCATACCGCCAATAGCTACGACGAATCGGAAGCACCGTTGCCGTTGATAAAGACTGCGCCGGTTTCCGGTGAATGGGCCTATTCAGCCGCAACGGCTTTATTGCCGCCCGGCCCGCTTATCAAGTGATCCGCTGTTTGACGACAATATCGCATCGGTGAGAGGAGGAGCACGTCCGCTGGCGCAGAATAATTAACGGTTTCTTCGAGAGTAAACGAAGAGACCAGGCCAGATAAGCTTTCCGCCTGTTCCTGCAGCGATCGTGATGCCGTGCAGGCTTGTTCCACCAGCGAGGCATTCTGCTGTGTGACTTCGTCCATCTGCCCGATAGCCAGATGCACCTGCTCAATACCTGCACTTTGTTCAGCGGTTGCCGTAGCAATTTCATTGACCAGGTCAGCGACCTGCTGAATGGCACTACTGACATTTTCTGTATTACCTCCCACCTGAGTGGCCTGTTCAACCTGAGACACAGAAAGTGAAATCAGGTCTTTTATTTCACGTGCAGCAGATGAAGATCGCTGTGCCAGATTACGGACCTCTGAAGCCACTACGGCAAATCCTCTGCCATGTTCACCTGCGCGCGCCGCCTCAACCGCCGCGTTAAGCGCCAGAATTTTCGACTTCGTGATTGCACGGGCTGGTCCGTGGATTACGCCATGGAACAATTAACCACTATTTTCATTACTACCTTTCACTGGCTGACCGACGCCGCACACTGGTCAGGGGAATCCGGCCTTCTGCAGCGGATCACCGAACACGCCTGGTACGTGTCGGTTAGTATCGTTATTGCCACGGCAATCGGCGTGCCGGTGGGCATTTTTCTGGGCTACCGCCCTAAAATTGCCTTTCTGTTTATCAACCCGTTTAACACCGGCCACGCCATTCCGTCACAGGGTCTGATTTTGCTGTTTATTCTGCTGATTGGTTTTAACGATGTGCCGATATTTATCGCGCTGGTCGCGATGTCGATCCCGCCGATAGTGACCAACACCTATGCCGGTATTTTCTATGCGGATAAACGGCTATGTAAGTCACAGGCTGCTATGTACCGTCCACATCCCCGGCACACGGAAGCAGAAGCGGCAGATATCGGATAACAGCTGTTTTAGTGTGCGAGCAATATCGATTAACGGGCCGACCAGTAACCGGCCGGGAAAGGTATTCCGCTGGCGGATAATCGCCCGCTGCACAGGACTAAACTGTTGCCAGGCACCGGCGGAGAAATAATAGGTTTCCGGATCAGCCCCGGGATGGATCAGTAATTCATTACGATGATGGGCCAGATGGGAGTCGCGGTATAATCCATAGGGAAACCAGACTGCCAATGGCATCAGTCCGAACAACTGGTTCAGCCACCGATACCGGGTGGGATGGCCATGGATCAGTTCATGTTGTAATGACATATACCAGGCCGTAAACCAGATCAGAATAAGCGTGGTAAGTAACAGTCCCAGCGTCTTGTGCAGGGCCAATACCCAGAACCAGCCCGCATAGATAGCGACTATCAGTCCCCAGGTCGGAAACTCACTGCGCCACAGCCAGCGTTGCTGTTGCTGTTTAACCCAGTTCTGCGGCCGGAGGTTCAGATATACCGTCTTTTGATCTGCCATATCGCCTGTCAGAGGGAAGAATATTCAGTAAAATATCGATGTTCGGCAGGGCAAAGACAAATCAATAGAAGTCATTAGTATTTCCGGTAATTCGATGATCTTCCCGCGTAGAGGCCTGGTCTGTCTCTGCCGTTCGACGGTCGAAAAAAGAGGAGAAGTCGCCTGACTCTGTAAAATTAGTTACACTCCGCCCCCGATGATTTTTCCGGTGATCCGATGACTGAAATTACTGATACTTTTATTGCACCGCCATGCCCGGATGAGATTGAAATCCTCTGGCAGGATGCGCAGATGGTGATGATCAATAAACCGGCAGGGTTGCTGAGTCTGTCGGGTAAAAACCCCGAAAACTATGATTCGGTGCATTACCGGCTGGTTCAGCAGTTTCCCGGCTGTACGCTGGTACACCGGCTGGATTTCGGGACGTCCGGTATTATGGTGGTGGCACGTAATAAACGCATTAATGCTGCCCTCTGCCGGCAATTCAGTGAACGTACTGTCAGTAAAAGGTATACGGCACTGCTCTGTGGCCATCTGCCGGAGGATGAAGGCGTGATCACCGCCGCGATTGCAAAAGATCCGGCACGGTTTCCGCGCATGACGCTGTGTGAAGTTCGTGGCAAACCTGCCCGTTCCCGTTACCGGGTGACCGGACGGTTCACTTATCCACTCTCACCGGAGGAAGGCGTGCCGGTGACCCGTGTCGATCTGTTGCCTGAAACCGGGCGAACGCATCAGCTACGTATTCATTGCCAGTCCGCAGGGTATCCTATTCTGGGATGCGATCTGTACGGAGGAAAACAGCTGCCGGGCACCGAAAACGTCCCGCGAATGATGCTGCACGCCAGCGGCCTGAACATTATTCACCCGGATAATGGCACCCCTCTGCAGATCCACTGCCCCGCTCCCTTTTGATGGCAGAAGTCTGATCGTGGCAACAAAGCTTCCCGCAGGCCCGCCTGCACCCTGCCCGCAGAGGATATGTGCCGGTCATCAGGGCCTGACGGGCCGCTGTTATTCACGGACCTGACTCCGACCTTTCAGAACAGAAACACCGCCGTCCGGTTCAGACAATCGGTTAATCTGGCCCGAAGGCAGTCAGGCAGTCAGGCAGTCAGGCAGTCAGGCAGTCAGGCAGTCAGGCAGTCAGGCAGTCAGGCAGTCAGGCAGTCAGGCAGTCAGGCAGTCAGGCAGTCAGGCAGTCAGG
>Ga0157364_1000689_pt1 | contig 25012 bp, 10 predicted proteins | sample AttsexASBM2_FD_111476 | JGI IMG/M metagenome (GOLD analysis project Ga0157364, IMG submission 111476) | Fungus gardens microbial communities from leaf cutter ant in Ribeirão Preto, State of São Paulo, Brazil - Atta sexdens ASBM2 | ecosystem: Host-associated > Fungi > Mycelium > Unclassified ...
AAATTATTTCGAATTGTGATGCATCTTCTCAAGCATTAGATCACCCAGCTGATCTGTATGATTATCATGTAATATATTAGCACAATTTCCTTGATTGCAAATCTCATTGGAGGTTTTTCGCTTTATATATATATATATATATATTGATGCAATTAATGTAATTTAAATAATTAACCTATTAAAATAATAAAATAATTAATTAACTTGATAAAATTTTAGTTAATATTTTTCTAAACAAATTTTGTATTATATATAAATATAATTAATATATATACATTATTGGTATATTACTTAAAATAAATATTGTATGTAATATGATAATATTACATATAATACTTATCACATCAAATGTAATTTTTAATGTTTATAATTTAAATTATTTATTTAGTAAATGAAAAAAAGGAAGAAGAAAGAAAGCGAGAGAGAGAAAGAGAGAGAGAGAGAGAGAGAGAGAGAGAGGAGGGGAGAGGGGGATTAAAATAATATTAAAATATAGGATGGTTTACATCAAAATAAAACAATCAAAAAATATAAAAAAAAATCAAGAATCTATCTAAATTAACATACTCAATCGCTAATTTGTGCAGTCCATAACTTTGATTAAAGTTTGTATTAGAAATAACGTACATTTATTATATTATTTTTCATTATATTATATTATTATTATAAATATTTATTATAATTATTTTTTGTTGTAATATTCTTTTTATTAAAAGTTGATTTTTACTTAAAATCTTTCTTTATGAAACCAAAATCATGCTAGAAGAAAATTTTCTTCCATGGTGCAAATACTATGAGCAAATTTTATTGCTTTGAAATTGTTTTCCGGACATTACTGCATTTTACGGCGATTTTTCGTTGATTGTTTCTTCATAATCGAATTATGATATTTTTATTTGATATTAAATTTTTTGAGTTGAATATTTCATTCATTACTGCAAGAATTATATTAAATAATTCAAATGATTAATTGATAGTTTATAATTAAGTAATTAAATGTTAATTATTTGGCAGAAAGAATTAAAAGTAATTTTGTTTTATAAATAATAGATATATTTATATATAATAGATATAAATACAATAATACTATATTTTTTTAATTTGTTATTGACCATTTTAATCAAATTACATTTTATAATATTAAAAATGATATATAATTATATACAATATATATATAATAATAAATTTCCTTTGCACTATACATATATTTATACATATTTATATTATAAATATAAAAGTATATAAAATTATATATATTTTTTATATATAATGATAAATTATTATTTGCAGAATTACTTTTAAAAAAAGAGGTCACATAATAATAAATTTTTCTTTACATGAATAAATTTCGATTCTAATGTCATCGCATTAGTTATGCTATTGGTCAAGACATAACAGGTCCAGTATGATCTGCAGAATCATGGTGGAAGAACCAAGAAATATACTATGTTTATGGCAAGAATTCAGGTGTTCTCGAGACGAATTTTGTACGTTTCTGTGCAGATTCTAAATGCGATCATTTAAACATTTGCACCGCCGTAATTGTGAAATGATACAGTTTGAGAGATCAAAATTAAATGAATACTTGCTAAATAAAAAAAATATAAAAATGATCATCAAAAAGAATTCAGATACATCCCTAATAACATACTACCTATCCAGAATATATCCTAGGAGTGTTCTTAGGATGTTCAAAGGACATCCCATGAAGGTTTCTGCTATTAGGTTTTTGTCACTTCCTAAAAAAAAAAGCATTTATTAATATTAAAACAGAAAGAAGCTTATGGAAAATTTATTGTGGCAAAAGATAAAATCAAATTTATTATTATACATTGTAAGTAAACATGATTAAAAACACAAAAATAAATAAAATAATAGGCATCTAATTTAAATAACCGCGGCAACATGGCAGTATATGGTGTCACATTTTCATTGGCTGTTGGAAATAATGCGCAAGAAGACACCTGAGTTTTCTTCCACTATAGTCAGAATAAATCCGGTTATCGTAACGCAGAAAGCTTGGTGGAAGGAGGGCCATTGGCTCCGGTAGCAAGGGTCAGTGCTGGCTCATAACAAACTTTTAGTTATCTATATCTAAATAAAATATATACAGTCATTTAAACAATGCATGTAATGTTGTTTTTTGCATTGTAATTTATTTATTGAAAAATTATCGATTATTGTAAAAAATGGAAATATATTTTTACTGAGTTTATCTAAATTATTATCTAAAATTTTGGATTCTAATATTTTTAGATGATATTGCAGTAAAAATACAAAAATATATTCCAACAATACAAAAGTTGCAGCAATATCACATATTGCTGTTGGGGTATATACTACAATAATTTTTATCGCCTTTATCTAATTACCTAATGTTTCAAATAGTATCTTTAAACGATATATGTAAAAATATTTCATTTGTATTACACATATAATTCATACACAAACGCAGAATACATATTTTCTGATAAAATTAAAAATAGATTTATGATAGTCCAAATGTTTATTAATTAGAATAATCCGTAAATTATGTAAAAAAATATGCATATATATTTAAATGTACATTTAAAAATAAAAAAAAACATATTAACTGATTTTATATAACGGATACTAATTGACTTTATGTCAGCGGAAATATATTAATTTGTATCGATTTAGTGAAATTTACAGTGAAATTTTATAAAGTTTGAAAATTATTTTTTGTTAGATTACTTAATTAAATGCTATCTTATTATATTCTTTTTATCTCCTATTTTTCATTTAGATCTTATGGAATCGACTTGCGACGGTACTGAACTGGGTTCCTGAAGAACTACTTGCTTGCGAGTTGCAGCTTTCTCTCGACGCGACCAGTCTCGATGCGCCTTTTCGAGTCTTCCGATTGAAAGAACATGTCCATTCGAAAGTGCACACTGAAACATTAATTGTATCAATAAATATCGATGTAACATACGTCGCAAGTCAAAGTGTACTATTAAAAGTGAAACAATTCAAGAGAGATCGTGTACTCGTAGACTCGCGCGTGTACTTGTAGATATAGCTTCAAATAATCTGTGATCTTTGTGTTGAAAATGTCGGGAATTTGAGGGAGAAAATGGAAACGATTCATCGGAAGTGAGATTACAAAGTGAGATTAAAGAATCATAAATGTAATTGTAGAAAATTTTTCAAGATTTTAAACTCAATAAATTGTTTATATAATCCTGAGGATATAATTATTGCAATAAAAGTAAACGAACATACAGCGATATCATTGAAATTATGCATATAAAAACAATTATGAAGCGTATTATTATTTAGATATAGATAACTAAATTCTGTTTTAAAATTTTTCCAAGGAGTAGAAAGAGTCTTGTAAAACGATTACGACAAAATACAATTTTTTATTGAATCAGTATAAATTGTAGACTTTGAAATTTTTTGTGTGCTTTTATGTCGCTGCATAAAATATTTAATTGCAAAATTAAAAAAAATTAAATTTATAATAAGGCTTACTTAAAGAATTGGTATTATTGTTTGAAAACAGAATACAAAATTACTGTCGACGGATCACACGGAATTTTTTTACCGTATATATTGCAGAAAATATATTAGAAAGAATATTTTATATGTGTGTGTTGAATAAAGTTTTTATTTCAATTAATTGCCAATTATTAGGCACAAAAATGAAAATTTGTTGGGAAATCAAAATCTTTTGCAAAATTCTATAAAATATGTTCTAGTAACGCAATCGATTTGAATATGCATTGAAATCCCCAACAAATAGAAGGAATTTTGATAGCGTTAAATATAATTTGTTGAAATTTTGTTTGTATTAAACATAACTTTTAGTTGGTTTATGAATAATTTTAAAGAAAGGAGGGAAAAAGAGAGTCAGGAAAAGTGAAAAAGATCTCATATTATAACATCAATTACATTAAATCATCAGTTTCAATAAATATGAATAATTTATATTTTTGAGTAATAATATTTTATATTAATATATTTATATATTATAAAAATAGAGATATATAGTTATCGATAAATGATAATAATTATTTAAATTTTAATAAAAAAATTTTATAAACTATTCATATAAGTGCGATAAATGAAAATTTTTAATGATTTATCGCTTCAAGTTCCATTGTTGTAATTACCTGAAAATTAAATATGGATTAAATATGGATTATATCTTACATAAATTGTTATACTGAAAAGAATAAATTTTTATGCACAAGAAATGAGAAATTAATTCATTAAATTGAAATAACTGACTTGTTTTAAGCTAATTCTGAGATAATAGTAATATTATTTTTTACAGAATTCTATAACGGATCTTCTATCTTCTTCATTAAATTCCAACATTAAAAGATGTGGAATGTCATTTTGTGATAAATAATTTTGTTTTAAGTTAAATTTTTTCAGACTAAGTATTACATTTGATAATGGTTCCTTATATCTGGTGTTCAATGACTTTTGTGCTGCGTGATATCGGCAAAAAGATCAAGTCTTTGTGTGATAGTTCATTTGGAGTGTAATAAAATAGCAATGTGTGCCTTTATTTTTCGCTTGGAGATAAATTTTGCAAAAGACATATTATCCAACGGATTTCAATACGGATTAAGGATTACTTTCGCAAGTGACGCCCTCTAGATAAGCGTATATGGCCGGTAAGTGTATATGTGAACCTTTGTGAGCGGTAAGGGCGTGTAATGATCACAGAAACGTATTAAAAAGTTCATATCCTATAATAAGAAAGCATCTAACAAGCGAAAAAAAATTTCTTGTTAAAATCTTCTTATTTAATTAAATATGCTGTATTTTTACATCTTACAATTTTTTTTTATTTTCTATGTTTACTTCCTTACATATCTTCTTATATTTATTAAATAAAAAAAATTATATTAAAAAAAAGAATAAGAAATTTATACAATCTTTCACCTACATTGATTTGCGAAAGTTCGTTTTGAATAGTTTATATTAATTTCTGAGTCTCTTTAGAATAATAATCTTTAGAATTCGTATATGTGCTTTATCAATTGAATTGAACGCGCCTGCGTTCAGAGTCGCCTTTAATGCTTATAAACTTTTTGAAGTACTCTGTATATTCTCGTAAAGTTTTACTAGAAGGCACAAATACCGGTTTCGCGCGAGTTAGACGCAAGTATTTGTTCGTACACACATGGTTGTATGTATGTATGTTCACATTTGGCGGCACCGGTACCATCCAATGCTGCGCATTACAAATGCCATAAACAAATAATCGTAATAATATGTATATGATTATATTGTTAACTGATATTAATAAAGGCAAGTTTGTGTACTTCGGAATAAAACAAGGCTATGAGATAAAATCCTCTTTCATGATATTTTTAAGAATTTTTTATATTTTAAATTTACGAAGATTTTTAATAGATATCTTAAGCTTCTTCAGATTTATTTAATTATTTGAAGAAATTATGTAAAGAGTATTTTAAGAACTTTCGCCAAGGAAACTAATAAAGGTAACTCTTTAAATCTAATATATAAGTCGTTAAAGTTTCAATGTTTATAAGTAATTTATAAAATATTTCTCATTAACATTATTAATTAAATCCATCTCGAATTCGTGGATAATTTCTTTATGTTCAGACGAATATAACACTTGAATTTAGATTCTAAATTTTTATTTGTGACTCCTCTTTTTATAATATATATATATATAATATTTTATTAAGATCAAGCAATTTAAGAAATCTTGTTTTGGTTTTGTCTTGAATCAAGACAAGAAATTGGAAATTGATTTCAAGACAAAAAATTGTTATCAAGACCAAGATTTCTTGATAATAAGTCAAGAAATTTCTTGAAATTTCTTGAATTTTCGTGACAGTTTTTATTTTTAATACTTTATTATTTTATTTCTGATGTGAAAAGTTTTGAATAAGTTAGGTTTCAACATTTTCAATTGTATTATTGGTATTTATAACAGATTATATAATATAGAAATGTATATTCATACGTTTTTACTAAATAGCAAAATAATATGAGCATGTAAATCGCTTAATGAAAAAATGAAGTCCCTGATCTAACCAAATTAAATTATATTCACTGATATGTCCTTGTTATATCATATATTAACATATATTAACTTTTACATTTATGTAAAGAAATATATATAAAATTAATATTGCGATATTATTGGCAAAAGTATATTATGTATAAACATTTGCAACTTCTACTAATAGTATCAATTAAATCAAGAATGATTAAAATATATAGTAATTATAATAATAATAATTATATCTAATAATCTCAGGAATCTAATAATCTGAAATAATGAATTATATTTGGCAGTAACCTCATGATATTAAAAATGATAATTTGAGAAATATTTTAAATCTTTATTAATAGATTTGTGCATAATAGACATTATAGGCACACTTTTAAACCATGAATTTAAACATAGTAAACTACGAGACAACTCGACATTTAATTTGTACCTATGTTTTCTTATCTCTTACGATGCGACGTAGTCAAAGAGCCACAAAGCTGCTTAAAAAATCAAGAAATTTCAAGAAATTTAAGATTCTTGAATTCAAGACAAGAAATACATTGTCAAGAAATGGACAAGAAAAACAAAATTTCTTATCTTGAAGATCAAGACAAAATAAGAAATGCTTTTTAAGACAAGAAATCTTGTCTTGATAAAATATTAAATATATACATAAACATAGGTATGTATATGCTTAACATTGCCATTATTTAAATTAAATTATTAGTTATTTTGCTGCAAACCACTTTGTAATGAGAGGTCAGATGTAATTTGTACATTTAATTTTTTGATGAAGTGAACTTAGCTCCGCCATCATTATGATATGGAGTTTTTTATAACGCTAGATAATGGACGAAATGTGCAGGAATGTGCGAGATGGGACGGTTGGTTCTGTTGAATCCAGCGAGGCAAGTAGATAATTGTCATGTATTTTTCCGAGTAGGGTGTGCGCAACGTTGAAAACCCGGAGTATATATATTTTTCGTATCGCTAACAATCGTGCGCACATAAAATTATATCTTAATTAAATGCAAATAATAAGAATCTTTTTATTAAACGATTGAGCAATTAATGGTTAAAATAATTATATGAATACCTCAGGAATTTTTTTTGTAATGTTATCATTTTTTAAATAATTTTATTACAATTTAATTTTTATTACAATATTTTTTTTCCATTTTTTATGAAAAATACGATTCAAATAAAATAATATATTAAGTAATAAAATATTTATTCCAGTTCACGAACAAAAAATGTCAAACTTTTGTGTGTGTAAATATATATTTAGATAACAAATCTGTAAATTATTTTGATTGCAAATATATATTGCTTGTCTATCTTAAAATTTTAAATCGTGTAATGAAAGATTGCCTCCTTTTCCAAGTTATATATATATATATTTTTTTTTTCATAAAATATTTTATGAAAAAACTTAAACTCATGCGTAGCATGTTCCGTTAATATACTATATTTTACTATCATTTTCAAAAAAATGCAAAGAGAAACAATATAACTGTTAATGTTTAGATATTATTCGTTTTCTTTTTGTCAAGATAGCTGATGCGTATAAATTAATAACGGATCGATTTTCTTTAAAATCTTTTTCTTCAATTAATAAGGCGTTTTTTGCTAGATAATAATCAATATCGATCTTGATATTATTGTATGCATAGTATTAAGTCATTAGGTTGATTGGAAACATGACAGCGATTTCGTTAAGCTGCTATTGATGATCTTGCAGATAGGACCGTTTTCTTAAACAAATTCTTTTAGAAGTTTCTTTTAGAAACGCTAATTCTATACCTAAATTCTGTACTTTCCAGTCGTGCCGTTAAAAACTTGTACAATATTTTAGAATCATTATTGCTTCGTTTTATATAAAAAATACATTTATATAATTTTTTAGTTATCATATTGAAAATTTAAAAGCAATAAGAAATAAGTCTTTGTATAAATGATTTTGAAAAATTTCTTTTTCTTGAGTCATAAGGAGGAATGTCGGTTCCTTGTAAATTTTTATAATTGTTACTAATTATAAATATTTATTTTTTATTTAATTAGCAGTACATTTTGTTCAAGAATTTTAATATAATATTGAATCATAAAAATATTTTAAAAATTAAAGAGATAAAAAAGATAACTTTCAATTACATTTTTGTATAAAAATAACTTTAAATGAATAAAAAAAATTCGCAAATTAAGTTTGTATGATAATTTTTCAGCGTGAATTTTAATTTACTTTCTTCTGAATTTACTTCTTATGAATTTTAATTTATTTTAATATTAATAATATTCATCTACTTAATATATTGAGGCTATTTAGGAGTGGCTCTCTGTTGAAAAGGATGCAACGAAATATAGAAATCAGTCCTGCTTGTCATAATGTTGCGATGTAGTCGCGCTACAGAAAATACAGCGATGCGTGAGATACATCACCGACATATAAAATAAACATGATAAAATTATTGGTTTCGTCCGTCGTAGTGTCGGTTATTGACGAAGTTAAGTTCCGTCATCTATAAAAAGAGGGAGGATAGGAATCAGGATGATTGGAAAGAACCGCATTTTTTCCTTTCCACCTTTTTATTCAATGCAAAGAGAATAAGGAATCGTTTATATCTAGATTCGTAATATGAACAAAAAGATGGAATGTCCATAATATGTATAATATAAGGAATATGGTATGGATAAGGAAGTAGTAGTTTATAATTTTGAAGAAAAAAGATAACATAAATATATGTGTAATTATAATATTTAAAATATTTTAATTCTGTACTCTGGTACCAAGAGATGATCGATAAAGTTAATCTATGTATAATGTACACATGTAATGTACATGTATAATGTACATGTAATGTATTTTAATATCAAATTAGAGCATCAAATAAATAATTAAAAAAATTTTGATAGTTTGATTACTATAATTAATATAAGACATGTTGAACTTGTACTCTGATTGGAAAGACAGTTTCATAAGTCATTACATTCAACTTGTTGCTATTCGTTACTTTTTATTTTGACATAATAACAGCTAAATAAAAATAAACAATTTCAAGACTAATAAGAGTCAAGGTCGAAATTTTATATTTATAACAGCTAAATTTTAAAAGTAAGTTCTAATCTGATTCATTTGTATTTATTTATTCAATTTATTTATTTATCCTGAAAATGGCGATCACGCTTTTGCATCTTTAGTTTCTTCTGAAAAATTAGTTTCTTCTGATTTTTCAGATTTACATTTGTCTGTTTGCCAAGTACAGGTTGTTTGATTAGAGTAAATTAGAAAATTACAACTTGAGTCAATAAAAGAAAACATCGTACACGCATGTGTTCACAGTAATTCATTCCCATCTATGTTTAAATGTCGATGAAGCGTGATTCCTATATATAGGTATACTGTTTGATATTTGAATTTAGTGCTGCCACGTATAACGGTATTATAATATTAATAAGTTAGGATGGTCCGGACGCGTCTCATTATTTTAGGGCGAGACGCGGAAGTACATAGACGTAATCAAACTGACCACGATATGATGGAAAATATAATTACAACATTTTCTTAGCTTATAATATCATTTCTTAAAATCATTAATGTATAAAATTAATGGTCTAAATATATATACAGAGTATCTCAATACATCGGCATAGCCAGAATTTTATTTAAGGAAGGAATGTCAAATTAGAGACTTTTAAATATGACTATTGGACTTGTTTCTTTGTTGTATATTATTATTTTTAATGAATTATTGATGTAAATAATAAAATTATACATATTTAATTTATTAATTTATTTTATGTTTCTCTTAAAATTGTGAACTTTTTTTTCGAATTGGAAAAACTTAAATTTATAACATTACTCATCTTGGAGTGCCATCCGAAGATCTTTTATCTCCAATTTTTTCTTTTTTTCTAAAATCAATTTCTTATGAATCAATCTCTATATGAATACTCATTAAGCATAGTTCGGTTTAAGAGATATTAATTATTTTTTTCTCCTTTAAGACTTAGCCGCGGTCCTCTTGCCCTATTGGCTATACTCATGTCTCAATAATTTAAGAAGATTAAATTGGATTTTATACGTCATTGTGTTATTTTGAATTGCTTGTAGCGTTATAATTGATATAAACTTGGTAGTCGAGTGATATAAACTATTGGACTTGTTTTTTTGTTTTATATTATTATTTTTTAATTAATTAACCACCGTAAATAATAAAATCACACATATTAATTTACTTTAGGTTTGTCTTAAACTTGTAAACTGATTCTTCGAACTGGAAAAACTTGAATTTGTAACACTCTCAAAAAAACTTTTTATAACTTTCATCTCTCTAATTCTTTCTTTTTCCAAAATTAATTTCTTGAATACTCATTAAGCATAGTCCGGTTAAGAAATCTTAATTATTTTTTTTCTTTTTTAAGTTTTAGTCTCTCCCTGCTTTCTTGGCTACATCCATGTTTCAATAATTTAAGATGAAGATTAAATTGAGTTTTACACGTGCACGTCGTGTTTTTTTCTCGACTTGCTCGTAGTGTTATAATCGCTGTAAATTTGACAAATGTGTCAGAAAGAAGAAGCGAGAAAAATCTCAGTACATATCTTTTAATGTATATTGTTTAAAAAATGCAGAAATTATCTGGAAAGTTTTCATTTCGATTGGATTACACATCAGTTCGCGCCTCATGGTACTTCCACGAGTCGCTCATAAATTCTCTCGCCACATACTATCATTGGTTCACATCAACGTTATTTCTGGAGTCGTTATAGAGAGTCGCTATAAAGAAATAACCACGACCGAGATTAATGTTACAAACGGACGACGAGTCTTGCTCCGTCAAGGAAGTATAGATCTATCTCATTAGCGAACGCACTTCGGATCCTAGATCCTATATACTGCCATGCCAGGCATCGAGATAATTTACTGTCCACACGTTACACGGATTATACGATGCGAATAAAAGAGATAAAATAAATGCTCGAAAAAACTGCAAATGTATAAACTTCGCCCACGGACACTCTCTTTAACTCAAAAAAAAAGAAAAAATTATTTTTCCTTTAACGAGAATTCCATTAGACGCTATCTTGGTTTACTTTTTTAACGCGTTAAGTTTATTTCCGTAAAGAAGTGACATTTAAATTCTGTGAAGTTCATTTAAAAGATTCTATTACCTTGGAAAATATCACATCCTTTGAAAATATAATCAATTTTCAGTAATTTATTTTGGTGGATTATAAAATTTATAAGATAGATTTTATTAGTATATTTAAATACATAAAAAATTATGTTTTTTTAAACATATTATTTTTTAAATACATTTGTTATTTAAGTAAAATTTAATTTATTTTAAAATAATTTTGTGCGGTAATACAGGATACCCCGTAATTTATCCAATAAACACTCGTGAATTAAACTGAATCGAAAAGTCCACTATCATTTTGCAATTTTCGAAAGAGTTAACAAGATATTATTTATTAAAAATCTGAATATTGGTCTTCAATAATTTTTTACTCAACTTTATAGAAAAATAGCAAGAGACAAAAATTGTTTATTTTCTTCTCATAAAGATTCTAAGAATTTTTTCAGAATTTTTTTAGAATTTTTTAATTTTTAATCGTATTTTTTCATGTTGGTAGAAATAAAAAAATTGCAGTACTAAAAAATTGATAAAAAATTCTGAAAAAGGTCTTTTCGATTCAGTTTAGTCCGCTCTACCTGTCTACTACGTTGCCGGATGAATTACATAATTGTGTATAGTTCTTATAATTTATTCTTTATTTATATATTAACATAGCCGATTAAAATATTTTCGACTTTTTAAAAAGATCTATTAATTTTCTTTAAAATTTCCCAATTTTTTTTTAAACAGAATGTATAAAGACGTTTATAATGAATATTTGCGTTTTTCATACAAATTAATTGGACGAATATTTGTATATATTGTGTACATATTTATATGTATATATATTTGTATATATTATTCTTGAGTTTATATTTTAAAACAAAAAGATTTAAATTTTTTTATGTCAGAGTGATTTAATTCGTTTAAATAATGATCTGCTGTTTATAAAATGGATACATAAAATATAATAAGTTTATTAAAGTTACAAAACAATTTCAAGGCATATGTTACTCGCTATTATTTAAAATAATATGCATTATTCTGATTACAGATGTGCGATTGGAATGGCAGAAAAGTTGCGCGAGGCAGCTGCTCATGGTGATGTTGATCGAGTTGCATGCTTGCTCAACGAAAATGTTAAACCGTTGCCTGACGAAGTATGACTTTTTACTTCTCAAATTTTTCAAGTTTTTTCACAATACAAACATGAACAGAATTTATTTAATGTAAAAAATTCTTTTATGTAACTTTAATTTTTAGAAACATAATTCTTTTGATATTTTTTTATGAATACTTTCGAAAAACAAATCACAAATTTTCATAATTTAGATCAACAAATAGTTTCTCTATTAAAAAGTAAAAAAATATATCATTTTACTGCTCAAATAGCAAGTTGATGTTATTTATTGTTATTTCGACATTAAAAAGACATCTTGAATGTCATTTTAACATCAAAATGTCGATAAATAATGTCAGTTATCTAGATTTTATTATGATTATATTCATGTTTTAAAGATCTTGTAGAAATGAAATTAAAAAACGATTCTCTATAAATAAATTAATATTATTAAGAAAAAGTTTAAAATTACTACAAGGCGTTAAATTGAGTTCCGCTTGTAATTACATGACACTGTCTGGAATACTTTATTAACGGCCTCGAGGGCGGCTGGCAGAAATATATTAATTTCAGCTATTAATTTACTTCGTTTTTGTATGCGGCATAGTTCCTTATGTAATGTATGTAACTGCATCAGTTAGATTAGATTTAGAATGCAAATAGGCGCGATACACATTTATCTTTTGCACTGCTGAAATATAAAAGAATAGAAATAGATCATCAGATTGATATGTGCTTATTAACATAAGATTGCTTGTACTTTAATTAATTGATAACTTGTAATTCTATTAATCATATAGATTATTAATTATCAATTATTTGTTATTAAATTATTTGCCACTACGCTTTCCATTGGATGAGATTTAATTTATTAATTTTCCTAGACAATATATAACTGCAATTTTACAAAAAGTTACATTAAATCACATCTATTTAAAATAGGAAAAAAATCTTGTTTTTATACTAATACATTTCATAGTTGCTAATAAATAGTAAATCTTTATTTTTTTTTTGAAATTTGTATGTATAACGCATTCGTTTATATGCGATGTACTTTTAGTATATAAATAATTCATTTATATGTATGTATGTACATATGAATTTTTGAGATTACTTTAAAGTAATAAATAGAACTTTTTAATTTAACTTTTGAGTAATGAGAGTTTGAATTAATATTGCGAGATAATAAATTGTGAAAAAGATAGTATTCCGTGAATTTTTGATAGGAAAGTATTGATAGGAAAGTATGAACTGATAGGAAAAAATTAATACAAAATACAACTTTGTTGCGTACATAAAATATAAAATTGAAGGAGTTAGTTTATAAATTTATATGAATTGCAAATGTGCATTATAAGATATATTGACTGTGAAAAAGAGATTTTTATGTAACATTAATTTATGTTAAAGAAATTAAATCTAGCTGATTAAGAAATTTTATTCGGCGTTCCTAAAAGGAATTCATTTTTTAATATTTTCAGCGCACGACTCTTAATTAATAAGTTTATCGAGCACAGTTGCACGAAGATATTCAAGATTCCTGACGTGTTTCAGAATGGTCGGGGGCCTCTATTGCTGGCCGCGGCAGGTGGTCACGTGGAAGTGTGCGAGATCCTGTTGCTGCAGGGCGTCGACGTTAGCGCCACTGACGAGGTGAGTAGTGCAGCGTAAATTTCATTTTAAATATTTTAGATATATTTTAGATATATTGTATAAAATATAGAAACCATTTGTCTTCAACAAAGACAATAAATAATTATTGAATTCTGGAGATATAATAAATATTATTATTAATAAGCATTAGAATAGAGGAGGAAAATAGCGAATAACTGAATATTTCTAAGCATTCCCTGATGAAAATTTTTCTTATAATTTTTATACAAATTGGAACATTTTTCAGAAATACTCAGAAATATTTGGAAAGTTTACATATTCTTTTATTTTGTTAGAATTTTTCATATGTCAAATTTTGAAATATTTTAAGATTTTTCACCCCATTTAAAAAAAATATTTTTTAATTTTTTAGATTTTATAACATTTTATTAGAAAATACTTACAAAAAATTTTAGAAATCTTACGATATTTCATAATTATCATATATGGAAAATTCTGAGAAAAGATGTAGATTTTCTGAAAAGTTCCAATTCTTGTATAAAAAAATGTGAGAAAGTTATAAAATTATATAAAAATTTTGAAAAATTATAATACAAATTCTAAAAAATTATATGAAAAATTCTGAAAAATTATATGAAAAATTTTGAAAAAAATGTTTACCAGAGTATAATAGATAATATTGTAACTGTGCATAAAAGCAGAAAAATAAAAAAAAAGTTATGAATTTTATTATTATATGCATAATAATATAAATATACATAAACTATATAATAATAAATTAAACAATACATTTATTAACAGTTTCAACATATTAACATCTTTATAATATGATGCTTGATAGTAGCAAATTATTAAATTGCTTGTCAATTTAATTTGTGATTACTAGAATAGTTTTAATTGCGTTTATAAGTGCGGAAAAACAATCGGCGTGCAGTTCTAAAAAGATTACAATATGGTGTATATGCAAGTACATATACAGTGTATATTAATAATTCAAGATTGGATTATTTAAAGCAATGAAGATCTACCTTTGATTTAATAGACATTTTTCTAGTATTGATTGTAAACTAAACAATGTTTCTCACAAGCACAAATCAAATGCTTACAAAATGTTTCTTTTGAATTTATGTCATAAATCCTGTTTTTGAATTTATTGCTCGCGAAATAAGCTTAAAAATTATATAATAAGAGAGATGTTACAATTTTTTTACACCTTGTGTCTCATATATATTTATTTTCCAATCAATTTCGATATTGCTCTTATAATTAATATAATCTCCTTTGATTATGTTTCCTAATTTTTTTTCTAATAATTTATTAGATACTTACATTTTTTAAATAATAATTGCAATAGTTCAAAGTTATTATGGTATTAAATTTGCAAATGTTACTTTTTTATATTATTCTTAAATCGAATTCTCCATAATTATAAAAAAAATATACGATTGTTTTAAGAGATACATTATACGTTTATATATAAATAATTATCAACTATATTAATTTCATATAATATAACTCGTGCTATTTTTAATTGAATAACTAAAGTATAATTCATACCGTTTTCAATTTCTTTAATGTACTTATTTTTGCATACATATTTTTCAAGCGTTACTTTGCAATATCTGTCTTTATACAATTTGTTATATTTTTCTAGAAAAAAAAAAGAAAAAAAGATATCGACCGTGACAGGATTCGAACCTGCAATCTTCGGATCCGAAGTCCGACGCCTTATCCGTTAGGCCACACGGTCTGTGAAGGGTAGCTACCCTATACATGAAGACCTATGATTAACTTTTATGAAAACCAATATTCATGATATATTTATCCTACTTTTACATTAACATCAGTTTTATGCTTATTTTAATACGAAAAGAGAAAATAATTATTAAGAGAAAATAATTTGTTATGCGTTGATTAAAAATTTGAGAAGGAAAATATTTGTTGATAATTAATGACTTTTACTGACACGATGTTTAGATAGAAAAATTATTTAATTTTATAAAATGTGTAATTTCTATCTTCTTCTTAATAATATTATAAAATTATTTTTTTTACAAAAACTTAAAAGAGAAAATAATCTGTTACGCAATAAGGAGAAAAATATGATAAATAATAACTTTTTGACATAATTAGACATAAATATTATTTTAAAGTTTTGTAAAAAGTGTATATTTCATATCTTTCTTTTTCGTATTGTAGAACTATATTTAATGTCGCAAATTATAGAATAACGCAGGTAAATAAATCAATACTGCTCTACTAAACGCAGAGAGGGAAGTAATCTCTAAATCATAACGACTTTGAGATAATTACATTTTCATACATAAATGAATACTATTATTTATTATTACTTTGATTGAAGACTCTATCTTTTCTTAATACATACCCTTATTATTTTATATCTTACATTTTTATTTACAATTTGCAAAAGATAGAATTATTACCTTTTTAAAGATTATTCCGAGGAAATTTTCAAAAAAATTTTCCTTATATTCTTTTTCACACTTTTTTCACACTTTGTTTCTATCAATAAATAATTGCAGATTAACAATAATTGCGCATTAACATTCATTCTCCATGCAAATAATTCATAGTTTATCTATAAAATGGTAATATGTAACGTTTATTTAGATTCGTGTGTTTAAAAATATTCAAAGTAAATCTCATTCTTAAAGAAAATTGAGCTACTCTTTTTCATGACTCAATTTTCATTTTTTAGAGTGAGATTCCATTTCAAAGAATTTAGAGAGTACATTGACATTCGATCGTCATGGCTGAATCGAAAGTAGACACGAAACCACTCATAAAAGCGCCGGAATACGCGCTCATGTGCGCACATAACATATACGTGGGTTGAAATAAAACGAAATTATTTCCGATGTGCAACCTAGCCGGGGGAATCGCACACTCGTCGAAGAATCCCACTATTGTTCCGCAGGCAATTAGCATGCCCGATCCGATTCTCCTCCTCCTAGGAGGGGTGAATACATTAAAATACTCCGAGCAGCAACATCCCGCCGAATACCCGGTAAATGTAAGCGTAGGAGAAGCATTATATATCCGCAAATGTGTGAGTGATGTATACAACCGGCGTAGTTACGTACCTGAATATTTGATATCCGTTATTATGCCATGACCTTGAATGAACAGCGGTGTTCACCATGGTATCCAGCTATATCGACATTATTAAATATCTATCGATGAGACTTACACATTCGCATATTCTAGAAAATAATAGGCTGGATCGATGGTATCGCTGCGATTAAGTGTTTAGCTGCTTAAATAGCAATGTTTAAACCTAGTTATATCTGATTCATCGATAACCGGCTTTTCTAAATTAAAATACTTCTTTCTTTTGTTAGCCGTGTCTTTTAAATTGAAACACTTATTTCTTTTTTTTTAAAAGCACTTCGAATAATTTTTCATATAAGAACATGTTCAATATATAATGAAATATATCTATATACATACCTCTTTTTCTTTTGTTTAAATTTATTATTTGGTACAGGAATATAATATTGTAATATAATTATAAGAAAATAAAAAATAAAAGAATAATTTCTGCATTGTTCTTCTTCTATAAAAAATCAAGTTTAAAGAAATAAGAAAAAATTGTTTATATATGATATAACTGTAAATTATTATGATGTAATTATATATACATATACATATATGTGAGTAGTTTTTTCATTTCTTTAAACTTGATTTTTTGTAAAAGAAACAATGCGAAAATTATTCTTCTAATTATTCTTTTAGATTTTTTTAGATTATTTTTTTTTATCAAGAATCGTTACTAGCCAGGAATTTTACAAAAGAAAAAAGAATATTTGTACATATTTTGTATATAATTATATAATAATTAATAGCACTAGCCACACCAAACTAATTAAAAAATAATCTTGTTAATTTTCAATGTTAATATTAATGAAACAAATAAATGTTGTTGTTTTAATAATGTTATTTGTTTCATTAAAATCGTTATTGAATAAACAAGATTATTTATTATTTGTAATTAGATTGTTGGCTAATACTGTCAATACATTATTTTGCTCTATGCAAAAAATAATTGCACGTAATAATATTTTGTAACAACGCGAAAAAAGTATAAAATACAAAAAAATAAAATTGCTTAAATTATCGATATTTGAACTCGTATCATTCGAAATTATCTGGATTTCATCATATATTTGAACGTCTAAATGATGATATTAAGATAATGCGATCTAAATAACGAAAAAAAAAATTTGTCAGAAGTGGGATTCGAACCCACGCCCTCAGAGAGGACCAGAAGCCTCCATATACCTGTCATAGACGGGTAAGGTTATGAACCTTGAGTCTGGCGCCTTAGACCGCTCGGCCATCCTGACATATTACGTGTGATCATTAAAAACGAACTCATCTTATAGTTGATGCAATCATTTTCGATTTTTAGCAATATTTAGTTACAATCAATAATTCTGATAAATTTTTTACATTTATTACGCATAGAAATTAATATACATAATATATAACGTTCTAAATTAAAAAAATATATAAGAATAATATAAGAATAATTAATAATTTTATTAAAAATTAGTTGATAATTAATATAATTATATTAGTAAATAAAATTAATAATATGATTTTTGGGAATATAAGTTGATAATTTATTTATTTGTAATAAATTTGTAAATATGCATATATAAAGTATCTTTAAATATATCTTATCATTGTTTCTATATTAATCAATTGCTTCTTCAAACCGATCGCAGTAACAAGTGAAATATGAATTGTTTTTAGTTTAAGTTTGTAACAAATTTAAAACAAATTTAAATTTTTTAAATAATTTTTAATCCATAATTTTAGCAATGTTAAAAAATTTATTATTATTTGTTAAAAATCATATATTATAAAATACATATTTAAAAATCTTATTTAGTTATAAAATTTAGTTGTAAAATTACAACTTTAGTTTATAATAAAATAAGATTTTTAAATATGTATTTAATTCATTCAACAATTAAATTCATAATTAGCTCGATTTTTAAATGAATGAATTGTAAATACGTTTCACTATGACTCATTTCATGTATTTTTTGTATAATAAAAAAAACGATCTATTATTACAGAAATAAAATACTCTCTCATGGAAGAATGAAAGATAAGATTAATTTAAATAAAGGAGAAAGACAATAAAAAGAGAGAGACGTCAAAAGAGAACAAAAAAATTGATAATTTTTTAATCTCTTTATTTTTAAACATTTTTTTACATATTTCTTCCTCTTTTTTTCTATTATCTTTTTTTATTTTTTATTTTAAAACTCGATTTAAATTATAAGAAATAGTACTAATATATTTTTTAATTATCTTTATTTAAAATTAAGAAATATTTGTATAAAATACTACTAAAATACTAAAATACTAAAATACTAAAATACTAAATTTTTTCCGCTTTTTCGAAGTTATGTGTGATTGTTAAAATATAATATATTAAATATTTATTGGATTTTTATATATACAGAATAATTCAATTCCACGCTTTGATTATTTATCGTTATTAGAGAGATTTACTCTCTGATTTTTAGACAGAAAGAATTAACATGATCAAGTTACGCGATTCTCAAAGTTTTCAACAAGAACACCCTATATACTGAGCAGCATTGTGCACGTGTGGGTTAAATGTGTGCGGCGATGCTGTCGCGAGTGGCATGGCACGGTTCATCGACCAGCGACTGTTCGCCGAGTATGGGCGAGCGGTTATAAGTCTCTCGGTCATCCTCTTTTGCCCATTCGCCTTTTTCCTTTGTTGCACTACACCGTGTACCGTACACCAGTTCTGTGAGCACCAGCTGCGCGATCGCGCGCTGTGCGCACGGCATGGCATGTCATGGCGACTTTTGTGAAGTCGCTGGCGAATCAGGGATTTCAATTAAATGACGTAATAAATTTCTTGAAAATTGATATTATACGAATTGAGAGCTGTCCTGGTTGATATTATAATTATAGTGAAAAGAATAAGTTAATTTTAAAAGTTAATAAAATAATTTTAGATTAAAAGTATAGCTGTTATTTTATAACTTAAGTTTAGTAACTTAAAATTGTTGCAATGACTTAATTCGCTATTATTCTCTTGATTCTATAATATATAATATTGTCTTTTTCAATTTTTTAAAAATGTAGTAGTTATTGTATCACAAAAGTTATCATGCAAAGAATACAAAAAATATTTTGATAAATTTTTTCAGAATATTTCATGAAATACTTTAAAACTTCGCCGAATATGTGTCTCTTTAAATTCCTGGATTTGGCAAACTGTTTGATCTATTAAATATCGTGAAAATTTTTATTTTGTAACTTTGAACCTAACAAGCTTGAAAAAATCAATTTTCTAAAAATTAAATAAAGATTAGATAAAATATCCTTGTTCTACTTTATATTGTAAATAAATAGATAAAAACAGATTATAAATCTTTCAAATTTTATGTAAAAATACTTATACTATTTAATGAAGTGTGAACTAATAGTTAATTATGAAATAAAGATAATTATTAAGATGGCGAAAAAGATAATAGAATGCCCAGAAAATGTGTTAAATAAATAAATAAATGGTACATAAATTAATGGTACATTTGCTTTGTATGGACTGATTAGTGTCCATTGTTATTATAGTTACTAATGGTAAGAATTATTATTAACAGCTATTATACCTTACTATCTGTAGAACGTGAGGTAAAACACACTCAGGTATTTATATTCATATTCAAGATATATACAGGGTGTTGCAGAAAAATTAATTTTTTAAATTTATGTAATGTCGACTACAATCTTAAATTTGAAAAAGAGAGGGAGAAGGTGGAAGAAAGACAGAAAAAGGTATTAATCTTTTTTAATTTTCCATATAGTTTTCCATATAATTTTTATACATATAGTATATATATAAAGTATCTATTGTGAAAGAAATAATTTTACTGAGAAAAATTTACTAAAACTTAATATTAGTTATGGGAAAAAATTCGTGGCGTTTTTCCTATTAGATGGCATTAAAAAAACGCCACGAACTTTTTCCCACACCTAATACATATTTCTTTGAATATAACTAAGTATTTACTTACAGTAAAATATTTACTCAATAAAAAATGATAGTTAAATCAAATTAATGGTTTTTCAAAACAAAAATTACATTTATACATTTACTTAGAATATTTAAATATTTACTTAGAATTATACAAACAAATTTTTATAAAAATTTAATATTTTTTTAAATATAAAAATGTACTTAAAAACAATTTTTTATTTAAAAATTAAAAATTATATATAATCTATAATAAAATTAATCTATAATAATATTAAAATAAAGTTATAATAAAATTAAAAAACGAAAAGGAAAAGAGCTACGAGCCTAAAGTTAATCATTACAATTTAAAAATTAAAAACGTTAGTAAATAAACATGTTATTTAAAAATATAAAACTTTAATTTGCCGATAATAAACAAACAAACAAAAATAAATGTTTCGATTCCTATTGGATCATTATCAATATTAACAAAAATAACGGTAAAATTATTACAAAGAGAAAATATATAAAAATTATACTTCGCTCTCAATCGCAGTATTAACGTTGTCAATAATCATGTAATAAATATTGTAATTAGAATGTTGATATCAATGTATTCCGGTAACAATATATTCCTCTAATGTGTATAGAGATAATGTATAGAGATAGAGTATAGACACATAATTATTGTTTCTGTTAAAAAGTACAAACATAATGTAAAAATGTAATAGAAACAAATAATCAGTAATATAAAATAATAAGAAAAACACTAAGAAGCAAGTAATAAATAAATAAGTAATATAATGTAAGTGTACAAGAAATGTACACTAAAAACCATTAATAGGAATTAAAATTGTTTTTGTTAACATTGATAATGATCCAATAGGGATCGAAACATTTTTGTTTGTTTGTTTATTGCCGGCAAATTAAAGTTTTATATTTTTAAATGATATGTTTATTTACTAACATTTTCAATTTTTTAATTATAACGACCTTAGGCTCACAGCCTTTCCTTTACGTTTTTTAATTTTATTAAGACTTATTATTATTATAGTATAATAAAATTACTTTTCACAAATCTTCTTAATTATTCTAGAGATAAAAAGAGCGAACTAGAAAATAAGATAAATATAAATTGAATAGGAAACTGAATAAGACCTCTTTCAGCTCTTGATCTACTCATCTCTACCATAAAAAATTGAAACACAACAATCTCCATTTGAAATCTAAACGATACAGTTAGAAGAACTAGAATTACTAGGAAACCTACTAACATGGACTGTTCGATTAAAAGATCGAGAATTATTATATGAACAGTTATGTAAATCCTATGTCTGAGATTGATATCCTCTTCTGCCTCTTCTGAGACACCTTATAGTTTGGGCCGAGCACCAAGCAGCCATCGATGAATATATCTGCGTATTTTCAGCATGGAAACTCGGCTCTGCACGAGGCATCATGGCGTGGTTACAGTCGAACCGTGGCGGTTCTGGCGAAGGCCCTCGGGACTCAACGAGCCCCACTGCACGCTAGGAATCTCGCTGGATTTGCACCGCTTCACCTTGCTTGTCAAAACGGCCATAATCAAAGCTGTCGAGAGCTCCTCCTAGCCGGCAGCAATCCCGATCTTCAGAACAACGTGAGCAATCTACCCGATCTTTTTTCTTCCAACCGCTTTATCGTATTTATCGGCGCGTGGATCACGAGAAAAGAGTAAAGCAAGAGGTTTAGCGTTCTGAGAAGCTAAATTTTTTAAAATTAAAACATATGCAGACAATGATACATAAATTCGTTTTCGTAGACATATTTCGTAGAAATATGTATATTATTTTATAATTATATGTGTATAAAATTATAATAAATATACAGAGATATAATTGCAGAAAATAAAGTGATAATATATTAATTTTGTTTATGTGAAATAGGATAAACAAACTAGCAACAATAATCAAAAGGAAAAATTTCGTTGATATAAATAGATTAAATAGATGATGGATAACAAGAATATTAAACTGTAATTGCAGTATAAATAATAAAAAAATAAAATAAAAAAATGTTCTTCCCCAGACAAATTATATAGTTATTCCTTAAAAAAGTTAATTCTTTCTTTTACTTGTTTCAGTATGGCGATACACCGCTTCATACTTCGGCCCGTTATGGCCATGCTGGTGTAATGCGTATACTAATTTCAGCTCTGTGCAAAGTATCTGACCAAAATAAAGTAAGTATGAGATAATAAATTTCTATTAAATAATACAATTATAATACAATTATTCATTTTCATTTTATTTTATGATATAAATCCATTCTAGAATAATTTATCTATTCTAGAATGGCGATACTGCTTTGCATATAGCAGCAGCGATGGGTCGACGGAAATTGACGCGTATTCTCTTAGAAGCTGGTTGTGATCGAAGTCTACGGAATAAACAGGGCGAAACGGCAAAGGATATTGCTCGTCGTAAGAATCATACCGAAATCTTGGAAATTATTTCTAAGGCACGCGGTAAAAGCCGGACGCGCAGCAAAAGCCGTGAGAGAGACTTGGTAGATGGCAAAATAGATGACGGTAAGAATCTAGTCTAATTAAAAAATTAGCTGGATAGATAATTAGTTTGATAGATTAGTTTGTTAATGCTACGAAAAACTATGATATTGCCTATTCATGAATATTGCATTATTTTGTAAAGAATTTGATTCGCATTAAGTAGTTTGAAATTATCAATTAATTATTTAAAATATTTAAATGATCATTTTATCAGGTAAGGCAATGAAGTCAGATAAAAAACGAGAAAAGACTGGAAGTGGCACCAGCGGTTGTGATAGTTCGAAAAAAGATCGAAAGAAGTATAAATCCAATAGCAAACAGCACAAAGTCCGCTTTGAAAAAGCTATTATGGGTCGACAATGGTCACCCTATGGCTGCCACTATTACCCAGATCCGGAAGCATTTCCTCAACCTCGTTTGGATTCATTACCTTCTGACCCCTTAGGGCGAGGTGAACAATATTACTTAGACTTGGCGGGCAATATCAGAAAGGGCCCAGTAGGTGTTGGATATACATGCTATTGTGCGCCATTTTTCCGACATATGGAGGCAAAATTGGAGCGAGACAAGGCCGAATTGAAAGCACACATTGATCAGGCACATGAGAAGCTGGATCTAAAAGTGGCCAATCTGGAAAGGAGAACCAGGGGACAAATCTCGGAATTGACTAGGTGCGTTCAAGAAGAGCGTTCCAGGTGCGATGAGAGATATTCGCATCTTCAGCAACGTCTACAACGAGGTGGTAGAGGCAGATATAGCGAGAGGCCAGCGAAAACTAATTATAATCAGTCGGAAATAATATTACCAACGAGAACGAGATCATTAGAGGATTTGTTGGATGACCGACCGCAGGATCGCAGCTTTGAAATTCCCGGAGAAACGCCAGTTCATCGTGGAAGTCTAGACGATCTTGATATACCGGCTATACCTAGACTTAGTACGTCTATGAGGGACCTACCTTCGGGATCTGGAATAGTTAAATCAGCCCTCAGAGTGTTGGATATTCCTCCGAAATTGAACGAAACATTTGATGGAGCCGTTAGGGATGGAACTTCATCCTTAGACATAGCGCCAATAGATTCAATTCCTGTGAAAGGGAGACGTCAACAAAGAGTAAGATTGAACTGTATTATCATCTGCTTGCTGTAATAATAATTACTTTTTTATAAAATAAATAATGAAACAATAATTGTTAATGGTTATTTGCAGTGATTTTAAATTGAGATTTAGTAATTATTGATTGTTTTTATAGTTCATAAAAGAATTCAATAAGCTGTTTGTCAGCAAATTTGAATAGAAAATTGCGGCAAAATTGATATTAATTATATTTAAACTCGTGTTTTGCAGACATATCTGCTGACAAAATATGATAATAGAATCTGTAATCAATTTTTATCATTATATTCTCTGAATTAAATTACATGACTATAATATACGTGGGTCATTTGATAAGTTTGGTAAATTTCCATGAAATGCGCTACAATCCATTTGATGACGCGACATCAATTCATCTCGAAAGATCCATTCTTTGAACCCCTTCAGGCCAAATTTCAGCCAGAAGGACGCATA
>Ga0157364_1000690_pt1 | contig 24985 bp, 15 predicted proteins | sample AttsexASBM2_FD_111476 | JGI IMG/M metagenome (GOLD analysis project Ga0157364, IMG submission 111476) | Fungus gardens microbial communities from leaf cutter ant in Ribeirão Preto, State of São Paulo, Brazil - Atta sexdens ASBM2 | ecosystem: Host-associated > Fungi > Mycelium > Unclassified ...
GACTATGAGCATTAATGTAAAAAAGTGGTCATTTCTCAATTTGTGAAAATTTCTGAAGGAAAGAATCGAAATCCTTGAGTGTACACTGATTTAGCCACAGAAAACAGACCTCCTATCATTTCTCCTTTCGATGAAAATAGCTTCGATAAATGCAATAAATTATTTTTACATAACATTGTACAATTTTCCAATATATAAATATATATATATATATATATATATATATATATATAAATTCCAAAAACATATTCCAATTCTAAAAATATCTGCCCATATAATAACAAATTAAATTAAAATATTATATACTATTTTTAAATTATCATGAAAATATTATATGCTTTATCACAATATCGTGCAATCCGCGCTTTTCTTCCATGAAATGTTCATTCCAATGAAAAAAAATTGAAAATCAGGAATGCACGTCTCTCTTTGGCTATATTTTTACCTGACTTTACGACGCTCATTTTCAGGTCAGAACAGGTCAGCTTGATATTCGCCAATTTTGATCGCATGACCTGTTTTAAAGCTAAAAATGAACGTTACAGCAGGTTAAAATACACTGTTTCTTTCTTTCTTTCTCTTTAACCCTTAAACAGGATTGTCACAGAAAAAATAAATTTTAAAATTCTTTGACTTTTCCAGATTTTCCAGATGAAAATGGAAAATTTTCCAATATAAAATATGTAAATTTTAACACATTTAAAGTCAAGAATTGTAGGAAAGCTAGCCTATATTATTAAAAATAACGCAAAAAAAAGGTTAGTAACGTACTAAAGTTTTTGGTGCAAATTCAAGCCAACAAAAAATAAATTAATATTGGAAAAAAATGTAATTACGAAAAAGGGCGCTCAAATAAAAATACTGAATAAAATATAAATTTTAATTATTTTATTAATTTAAATTCGTAAATATTAATCATTTGTGTGCGAGTTTTGAATATGTTTTACATCAATAATATTAAAAAATTATAACAATTATCTGGAATAGGAGTTTAAGGAAATTGTGAGCAAATTTCAAAATTCCAGACTTTTTTACATTTTTCTCTGACTTTTCTCGGTTTTCCATGATTTTTCCTGGTTTTCTCAGTTTTCTAGATCTGTGACAACCCTGTTAAAGAATTTCTTTCACCAACCTCAGTTAAATTAACTGACGATTACATGGGGTTCATTTAGGCCCAGTTTCACAACTCATTATTATTCATTATTATCCATTATTACTTAAAATAAATTAAACCTCAGTTAAAAATTAATCATGAATTGTGAAACTGGGTCTAATGCCCATTTCTACCAACGTAGATTAACTTTAATCTCGATTCAACTTACTCTTCGTCTTATTCTAATCTTTTATTAGAATTAGAAAACGATAAAGAATAAGTTGATGGAAACGGATATAAATGAATCCCATGTAACTGTCGGTTAACTTACCTGAGATTGGTGAAAGAGATCCTAAGACGAAGTCACACGATGCTCGATTTCTTGAATGATAACTTGCATAGTTATGTCTGCTCTGATGTATGCGATAATTCGTTCATACATTGAGAGCTGCATGCTGCATATACCTACATGATTTTTATATTTATTAAACATTCGTTCTAATAAAAAACATTAAAAATCAGGAAAGCACATCTCTCTTTGATTGTATTTTTACTATGTTCTTTTTAAGTCAGAAAATGACGCTCAATATTCACCAATTTTGATTGCATGATCTGTTTTGAAGCTAAAAATGAACATAGCATCAAGTGAAAGTACACCTTTTCTCTTTTTCTCTCTCCTTATTCTTAAGAAATGTGTGTTGCAGATTCTCATTCAAGTGTTCTCTGAATGTCATCCTTGTTTGGTAAATAATAATAATAGAGTGATATGGATGGCACTTGAATCTGAATATAGTCTAAAATAGAATCACACGATATTATCCAAGAAATCAAGCATCATGTTTGATTTCATCTTTAGAAATCCCATAATAATTTTTCGCGCCATAAAAAAAAACTTTGGAAAAATAATAGTTAAAGAGATGAAATATAAAATATGTCACTTGGTCCACTCATCCAGATTTGATTCCTTCCATGCTTCACATACACGGTTTTTCATGTGGTGACTATTCTATTTATGTCGTACTTAAAGAAACTCACTGTTCAATCTGTGTGATTAGGTTTTAGAAGGTTTAATATATGAAAGGGGCCTATTTGAGTATTTGAATTGATACAGTACTATAATAATTGCAAGTCTTGAACAAGTGAAATTTCTTGAGAAAATTATCACTGGATCCTTGATTCTTTGTCGAATGGTACTATAATCCTTCATAGTGAATTAAAAAACAAAACAAGGGCTTTAAGAACAAGAGCAGAGACTAAGAGACGCGGGGATGATTGACGCGAACAACATGTTATTACAGAGCGTTCCGGGGGAAGACAGATGGAGTGATAAACAACGCGTAATTATGTCTATGTGTATTCAAGCCTGTCTTACCTCCACACGATTTACGACTTAGCTTATGAAAAAACACCTCCAAGCTATTCCAGCGGCGTTATCCCGCTGAATTGTTCTGTATCCATGCGGCCTACGCCAGTCCACTGTCCACGCCGTCAAATGTTCCAAATGTCTCTGCAAAGTGTCCAGAAGTGGCAGAAGTGCAGCCTGCACTCTGCAGTCCACGCCGTCCACGATCGCCAGTGTCGCCACGATGATAAATATGATAGAGAAAGAAAAAAAGGGAAAACGGTCGAGACAGAACAAGAGAGAGAAAGAGCTAAAAGCTCTAGAGTTCGACCGAACACAACCACGAACTCACCGAACGCTTCAGATGTGATCAGTCGGATTTAGGTTTCAAAACGCGCTTCAAATCAATCCCTGGATTTACTGACACTGTAAATCATGACAGAAATTCGGTTGATTAATCAGACAGATAAAAGTTAATCAAATGATAAACCGTAGTATCACCGTAGAGACCGAAACGGCGCTCGTGAGAGGCGAGAAGCGCGTCCTCTTTCTTCAGGATTATTATTATTAACAACACTTAATTGTCACTGTGCACATAAAAGATATATTATATTTGTATGCAGGTGGAAGAACCATGACATATCTTATCTTTCGTAGATACACACACAATATATTTTGTACACACAGTGTTTTATATATATGTGCGCTCATCGACTCGTCCTCGTCGTCATTTTGACAGTAGCAGTAATACAGTAGTGTCAAGTAGTGTGATAGCGAAACATTTTATTATTTTGGGTCTCTTTCATCAACTTTGGTCAAGTTAATCGGCTTTGCTTAAGTTACATGAGGCTCGTTTAGGCCCAGTTTCATAACTCATGATTAACTTTTTTTTTTTAACCGAGGTTTAACTTATTTTAATAATGAGTTGAAACTGGGCTTAAATGAGAAATCCCATGTAAGCGTTGGTTAACTTAACCGAGGTTGGTAAAAGAGATCCTTTATTTGTGAAAAGTTTGCAAGACCAGTTTGGATCAGTCTGAAAAATGGCAAACACGTTTCTGTATTTCGCTTATGGGAGTAACTTATGCGCTAAGAGGATACATTTATGTAATCCAACCGCAATAATGAAAGATATCGGTTACATAAAGGTAATTAAGAAAAAAAAATCAAGATGTATACATATTTTTTTTAAGTTATTCCATGTCTCCAAGCTTGTTGACAAAGTACTGATTGATTTAATACAGAATTTATTCCAAATTTTACGTATGGATATGTATATTAATTATTATATACAGGATGAATGCTAATGCGTCTGTACCGACTGCAGTTATGAAGTATAATCATCTAAACGATGTATATGTAGATGACTATTAATGGGTGCTTTCCAGTAAAACACAGTGGCTGCATCGATTTGAATGCTCACGGGCTTTAAGCGCTTATAATCATTATTCTGTCTTTATTCATTAGATGTAAAATAAGAATAGAAGTACTGAAAAGTGCTGAAAGCGTCCAAATCGACCGTAGCCAGCGTAATACAGTAAATCATTACATCTTTGTTATTTGCCTACGTTAAATAAGGATGGAACGATTCATAGTGTTACACAGTGTGTGACTGTGTTCTTGCTGGAAAGCACCCGCTTAAATCACATATACGTGCTGAAAATAGCACAGATGATCATTATAAACTAAAAAAAATTCACTTTTTAAAATTCTTTCTTTGAATTTAAAAAAAAAGATGATTACAGATGCAGTCGATAACTCACTTCCCATGGTACGGATATGCATTAACATTCACCCTATGTATATAGGGTGTATGTATACAGGGTGTCCCGAAGTTTTTGCCAATTGCTTTTGTGTAGGTAGAGTGGAAATTGAATCGAAAAGTTCTCTATTTTGCAATTTTCGCGATAGTCAATAAGATATTAATTACTAAAAATTGCCAAATATTGGTCTTGTATCATAATAATTGTCTTGTATAATAATAATTTTTTACTATCAAATACTCAACTTTATAGAAAAGTTGCAAGAGACAAAAATCATTTATTTTCTTCTCATGGAACTCTAAAAATTTTTTCAGAATTTTTTATTAACTTTTTAATATTGCATCTTATTTTTACCAACACGAGGAAATATGGTATTAAAAAATTCTGAAAAAATTCTTAGAACTTTATGTTAATATAAATTATAAATTATTAAACTTATTAAATTTCTTTTCAAACGCACAAACAAGAAAATCTTAATATTAATCTTATTACATTTATACATTATATTGTTTATATATTAATATATTTTATATATTAATATATTTATTAACATATATTTATAAATATATTTATTAATATATTTATTAACAGTATATTTATATAAAATAATACATTATGTATTTTTATTACAGAATTTTAGGCTGGATTTTTACAGATATTCTAAACGATGGCATGGAGCATCTGCCACAATTGTAGAAACAGAACATTCAGTGGTGTGGGGTGTAGTCTGGGAATTAGATAAGTGCAATTTAGCTACATTAGACTGTCAAGAAGGTGTTCAAGATAATATATACCATGCAATGTCAGTAAATGTTGAAACTCCTGGTGGTAGAACTCTAAATTGTCGAGTGTACCAGCAATGTAATAATCCAAAGGAATATATAAAGCCAGAAGATTTTCCAATAGATAAGAGACCTTCACCATTATATCTGTATGCCATTATATGCAATTTAAAAAGCAACTGCAGTAATTTGAACACAATTATTTTTATCTTTAACTTCTTAAAATTTTCCATGATTCATGCAGAAGTACGATATTAAAAGGGGCTAAAGAAAACAAACTTCCCACTGATTATATAAAATTCTTGAAAACCATTCCAGATAATGGATATGAAGGCGACTATGACATTAGGTAAGCAAATTAAACTATTATTTTAGTTGAAAAACTTTGTTGTTTCTCTTTGTAATAAATATTTTTGTCTTAATAAATATAATAAATTTCTATCAATATTTTATGTGTACAAATTGAAATAATGCTATTTTTTATCTAATCTTCTTTCTGTTTTTCCATGGTTATGTACAACGACGCATCACAGCTTTTCTCTGCTTTAAAATTGACACCTACAACATTTTTATTGTACGAATATTTTTGATAATACGGATGGAGGATCACATATTCTAACGCTGTATCTGCCGTCATTTTGTCCAATTCACATCGAGGAATTCTCATTTTGAGAAATTTTCTTTGGTTTACCTATGATGTACATATGGTATAAATATGATCAATTAAAATTTGAAAAATAGAAATATATATATTTTGTAAGCACCTTGATTTTCCATGTATTTATATTTTAATAATAGAATCATACATATCAGAATACTTACAAAAACATTCATTACAAGATTATAATCCATGTCAATATCTGGCCATTTCTGTTCAAATATAGTTTTGTTTAAGTCAACTTCAGTATTATCTATAAGATGATATTTAGCAGAACAGAATATAGTCCATAACTCAGAAGCAAAATGTGGAGCGAATGGAGCGAGCATTATAATTTGAACAGCTAACGCTCGCTCGAATTCGCGACTTTTTCTTAGACATTCCAAGTCAACTTTTCGTAAGCTATAATTACAGATTTAGATTTATTCTAAGTGTATATTCGAATATTAAAAATTAAAATTACACTATGCACGGAGTTACTAAAATATAAATATAATTATTTACCTATTTGTAAGGCCTTGCAGTCGAGATATTGCTATACTAAGTTGCTGCGATTCTACTATGTTAAATGTCACGTTTTTTAGAAAATAATTCCGGCTGTCAAACATGTATGCATCCTGTTCAGCGTATTTAGGATTAGTAGATTTGCTTTCGAGTTCCTCCAAAGATATTTTGTTGCGTTCAGTTTTAAATCGTTTAACAACAGTCCAAAGACGGTTTTGCCAATTGCTTATACCTGTAACAGCTGTAATTATGAATAAGTATATTATGTTCTAATAAGAACATTTAAAAAAGTAACTGTAAATTAAGAAACTTACTATTTTCTGACCAATTTCTAGTGGATGTTGGCGCAACATCGGCCAATATTAATAATCTTGTCGTATCTATTCCATATTTATTCAACAGAATGAGAGGATCAACTCCATTAAGCTTTGATTTTGACATTTTTTCCCAGCGCATGGAGACGAGTTCTCCAGATTTCGTTTTGTACTGATCCCCTTCTTTCAACACTTCATTTTCTAATATGTATTTGCCAGTATTTATAACTTGATATGTTTTACCCATTACTACTCCTTGCACGAGGAGCTGTTTAAATGGTTCTCGGTATGGTAAAAGACCTTCTGAGTGCAGAAAGTGACTCATAAATCGGGCAAAATATAAATGCAGCACGGCTAAAAGGGGTAAAATTTGTAAAAAATATTTTAATTTGACAAAAATTCCGAAGTACAGTAATTAAGAAAATGTTGCTATTATACCATGTTCTTTTCCACCTATATAGAGATCTACGGGAAACATTTCCTTAACTTTTTCTACCGAAAACATTTCTTTTGTATTTTTGGGATCTATAAATCTTAGAAAATACCAGCTACTATCTACAAACGTGTCCATTGTATCGGCTTCCCTAGTAGCATTTCCTTCACACTTGGGACATTTCGTCTGCAACCAATCCTTCATATCTTGGATCGAGAATCTTTTATTCGAGCTTGAGTGCGTCAACGTTGGCAATATCACAGGAAGTTGATTACGAGGTACAGGTTGTGTGCCACAATTTGCACAATGAATAATAGGTATAGGTGTACCCCAATACCTCTGTCTAGAGATTAACCAATCCTGCAATTTTGAGCTTACTGGATATCCGCCTATACCCCATTCTCTAGCTTTTTGGAATACTTCGGATATCTTCTGCTGTTGCTGTTCGTAGCTACGTATTGAATGCCGAGTAAATGGTATTCCAACTAACTCTGAAAATTTTAAATCGTCCATTGATGCCGAAGGAATACCCAAGCGAACATCTCTCCATGGTGGGTAAACAACTTTGTCAGTGATAAAAATCGGCAACTCTTCATCGGAAAATGGATTTATTATTTTTGCATTTAAACTTTTTATTCCAACATCTATTTCATATGTATGCTCTTTACGATTTAATATACTTTGAGAAGATATAGCAACAAACTTTGCGTATTCTACAAATTCTGGTGTGTCAATCCATATGTTTAATGTTTTTGGAAACTTTGGAATTTCGGATACTAATTTAAAATCAATATTAATGCCATTACAATCACCTATCCAGTGTTTTTGCAACTTTGTAATATCTCTCCATTCCTTCAAGGTTGGATCATTTAAACCCTCCAATAATGATCTATAATATTATTTATTTATTAAAAATATTAATTTTTCAGAACACCATATGTATATATATATATATATACACATATTACTTACAACTTACTTTGCAAAAGCTGTTGTTCTAATAAACCACTGCTTTAACAATTTTTTTTCAACAAGTACACCAGATCTCCAAGATCGTTGATTTACATCTATTTGTTCCTCAGCTAATACAGTCTGATCGACAGGATCCCAATTAACATAAGCTTCCTTTTGATAGACCAAACCTTTATCGAATAACTTTAGAAACAGTTCTTGAGTCCATTTATAATAATCTGGATCACAGGTTGCAAATTCTCGATCCCAATCAAAAGAATAATTTAACATTTTTAATTGATTACGCATTGTCTTTATATTTTCAGTTGTCCATATAGCAGGATTGATTTGTCTTTCAATAGCCGCATTTTCTGCTGGCAATCCAAAGGCGTCCCAGCCCATTGGATGAATTACATTCTTGCCTAAATTTATTTTATATTATTAAAATTGGTTTTTTAAATATATCATTATAAAGACTTATTCTTTCAATCTCGTATGAATCAATATTATAAGTTTTTGAGGCCTGCCTTTTAGTCTATAAAATCGAGCTACAGTGTCACTTATTGTATAAACTCGAACATGACCCATATGCAAGGTACCAGACGGATATGGAAACATAGAAAGAATGTAAAATTTATCTTTAGCATCTCCATTAACACTGGATTTATAAGGATTAATTTTATCACCCCAATACTTCTCTATCTTCTTCATGTTTATCGAATATACTGAAGACTGAAAAGCAATATTTCATTAATAAATAACATTCCAAGCGAGATATAACAATTTTCGAACTTCATTCTTATTTTATTAATAAAATTATTTTCATAAGGTGGTTACTAAATATTGAAAATTTTTTATTATTATTGCATGTACGAGTAAAATAAAAAGGCTAGAATAATTAAACAAATTTTATATCTTATGTTTTACATAAAATCAAGAGAGATAACTTAAACATTAAATAAAAATACCAATGTATCAGAAGTAGATAGTTGCAACGATTGGTGAAAAAAATTATTTAAACACTTTCGTATCTTGCATCGTGATATTTTGAGAGGATAAGATAATCTTTGCATCGTCATTAAAAGTCAAATTTCTTCCATATAAACAAAGTGAGACTGAATGATAGTGTATACATGCTCACGCTACTGTGCTCACGTGCGCTGCCATTTTTCTATACAACTATAGATAAATTACTGTTTATAGATTGAAAAGTATAATTTACTTTGTCAATCTGGAATATTAGTTAGCCTTGAATATTATTAATATTATTATTGACATTGTTATTAATTTCGAAAAACACGTAAAAAGATTTTGTTCCTGTCCGACAGAAAGATTTCTACTCACAAAAATGCCACTTCCGCCGGTCTCACGTTCCTTTTCCGATTTGTCTCGTGTGCGTGAGTTGGTGAGTGAATGTCATAGGAATTAAATCTGTACGAGATATTACCATCGTTTATGCTGCGTAATATGTAACGACGGGAATGTGCAACTTTTTATATTTCTAACTGCTTTTGCCTCATGTGTAATCCTTGTATTGAGATAATTGTTTTCGATTTGAATTCTGTTTCCGCGAAGGAGAGGTTAGAATACAGGGTCAAACTGCTGCTGGTGAACTTTTATTTTCTTCGATTTTTTTCTCTGTTGCAGTTCTTTCTCAATAATTTAATGTATTTAACATTAGCTACAATTTTGTATAAATATTTTGTATAAATATGAGTTATTTATGTTTGTTTAATTAAACTGCTATTATGCTTATCAGGGAGCCTAACCTCTTTTTTCGTACAAATTAGTTACCACAACAAATTAGTTACCAAACATCTTAATTACAAAAATATCTAATTTAAATATCTCAAGTTTCAAGTGATGTAAAAATGTTTAATTTTGATTCTATTCCAGACATTAGGCGTCAACCATGGGTAAAGGGAATAATATGATCCCTAATGGCCATTTCCATAAGGATTGGCAACGATACGTGAAGACCTGGTTTAATCAACCAGCGAGAAAGATCCGTCGTAAGCAAAAACGTATCAAAAAGGCACGAGCTGTTGCTCCTAGGTATGCGTACAGATAACATTTGCATGGGCATATCCAGGATTTTTTCAGTGTGAATTTTAATCATTTTGTTATCACATAAACTATATCTTTTTGCTTTTGGAGTTTAGCATGTATCTCCTTCTCATTCCTGATTTTAAATGGAAAAGAATATTTTTGTAAATTATAACTTTTATTTCTTTCCTGAAATACGTATAGGTCAAATATAGTTTTTAAAATTAAAATGTCTAATTGTAAATGGAATATTTATTAATATCTTTGCACGTATTCTGTTTTTTTTATTCAAAAACCTTGTGAAAAATTTTCTTATGTTGGATCGTGTCAAAGTTCTAACTTCCAGAAATTATTTACATGGTTGTGACAAGAAAAAAAAATAGTAATATAAATAATGATGAGCTTATATTAGTAACAATACAATAAAATAAGCAAAGGCTAGATATAACAAGCAAAAATCAGATTTTATTGTTTTAATGCATTTTATATTTATTTGATATAATTTAATAAAATCTTAAAAAACTTAAGAAAATAAATAACTCCGAACGTTTCTGGTAATATAGCATTCTTCATCAGCAGAAAATAATAATTGAATTACATGCAAAATTTTAATATTAAATTATTAGAAATCATGACAGAATAACAACTTAAATTAATTAATAAGAGACATATCTACATTATAATCAATTCCATGCCATTAAATGATATAAATTGCAGGTCGAAGAAAACATTTGCCATGTCAATCGCAAATCTGATTTTTGTCATATTAAATTGAGAAATAATGTTACAATATTCACTGTGGTCATGTAGAGCAATTCATTATTTTTTTGAGAACATTACAAATTAAAGTCATGATATATAATGTTCCTTTACATAACAGCTGTCAAGATCGTTCTAACTAGCTCATTCTACACAGCTGGTTAGTAAATTAATCAAAAATTGTCAATGATATCAATATTTCTTACATGTAACTAGTAATTTATTTTATTATTTTTCTCAACTATGTAATTAACATTTATGATAAAAATTCTAAAATAATCAAATACATTTATTTGAATATCAAATAATTTATAATCAGATAAATTCGAAATTATTTAATATATTGGATATGGAAAATTTTTATAAAAGTAAGTTGGTATTTTATCGCAAATATGAAGCACTAATCGTGCGACAATTAAGATGTGTTTGAGTAACAATATAGAAAATAAATATTTTATGTGATAACAAAAATTTATTCAAAATAAAAAATAAAGTTATCTTTTTTATTCATTTTTTAAGTTCTCTCTCCTGGATATGCCTATGAATGTTTATATATTGTAATAATTAATTGGCTGCATTCAGCAAAATGTGTTTATTTTACAAAGTTGAAAGTTTTCTTTGCATTAATTATAGATCATAATTTTAAAGCTACAGAAATAATTATATATATATTATAATCTTATTTTATCGAATTACAAAATAAATATTATGTTGAACTGCTATTTCTAGATCCAAGATCTCTATTTAATTATCATATTTGCACGATATAAAATTACTTTTATATTTTTTTAATAGTTAAATATCATTGTTGTATTTTAACAGTTAAATACCATTGATTGTATTTTAGGCCTGTAAATCTTCTGAGACCTATCGTGCATTGTCCAACATTCCGCTACCATACCAAGGTTCGTGCTGGCAAAGGTTTCACGCTCGCTGAGCTAAGAGCTAGCGGTTTGAATAAGAGATTTGCTAAAACAATCGGAATTGCGGTTGATCCTCGTCGTCGTAACAAGTCCATTGAGTCTTTGCAAACTAATGCTCAGCGCTTGAAGGAATATAAGGCTAAATTGATCCTGTTCCCTGTAAATGAGAAGAAGGTACATAATTTCAAATTGTTTTATCAATTTACAGAACGTGTTCTTTCTTTATATTATTTAAAAATTGAGAAATGTATGACAGTTTGACCGTTTATGAAAAATTTATTCTTATTTTAATTATATATTCATTTCATTTCTTTTTTTTTTTAATTTCAGCCTAAGAAGGGTGATGCGACCGAAGAGGAAAGGAAACTTGCAGTTCAAATTAGGGGAGATCCCATGCCTATCCGGCATCAAGCACCTGCTAAAGCAAAGGCTCGTCCTGTTACCGAGGAAGAAACTAAATTCTCTGCATATATAACCCTTCGTAAAGCACGAGCTGACGCGCGATTAGTCGGCATTCGTGCAAAGCGTGCTAAGGATGCATCTGACAATCCCGACGAGATGACTAAAGTCGCAAAGGATAAGAAAGCCAAGAAGTAATTCTTTACGACATCTTTTTTTCCTTATGTATATATAAAAATAAAATTTTCCTTTAATGGAAAATAATTTTGTCCTTTTTCTGAGATACCTTGCGATCATTTTTTCCTACTCTAGCAAAAGGACTGGATAACCAGATGTTTTATCAAGATTTATTTGTTTTCAGTATATACAAAAATTACATTAATTAATAATTGTATTGAACATACTTTTCCATTTCTTAATTTTTATATAATGTTTTGAATACAAAGAAAGAAGATTTCTACATTACCGAAATTATATTGTAATTATATAAATTTTATTTCCAAGATTAAAGTCATAACATTAAAGATATTCTCAGAAAGAAGCAAACTTCTAACTTGCTTCAAAAATACATATATATATTTTTTTAAAAAAGATGAGGAAAGAGATTATGAATATGCGCTCAACTTTATCAATTGTTATCAATCATTTATCCATCATGCACATGCAGTAACTTGATGTAAACCGCCGCTTACATACCGTGTCGCTATAGTAGCTCATCTGTCACCTCCGTAATCATACATCGGAAGTTAAAGAGAAATTAAAAGCCCGTCGGAAGGGAAGTTAGATCCAACCGTCCACCCTCGACGTGATTAAACGATCGTATCGAAAAAAATCGATTGTCCTCGTCTGGAATTAAAATTTCATCAAGACGTACGCGATCGATCGCGAGGTTATGGTAACAGTCGTACGAAGATGAGAAACAACCGATGTTTCTTGACACGAACTGATTGCATCTGCGATGTAAAGAATTAAGTTCGGGACTCGATATCATCTCCATCCTAACACAACATGATGGAGCTGAAGGTGTGGGTGGAGGGAATTCAACGCATTGTGTGTGGCGTTACCGATACCACCACCTGTCAAGTATGTATATCACATAAAGTTTGCTATTGTTTACAACCATTCTATTGTACTAATTTTAAACATGTTTGTATATCTATATGTGTGTGTGTATATATATATATATATATATATATATATATGTGTGTGTGTGTGTGTGTATGTATATGCATGCATCAATATAGAAAATAATTCAGAGAAATATATCAAGTATTAAGAATTAAACATCAATCAAATTATATGTATAGTTATTAGAATTAAATAGCTATTTTGTAACAAATGGACAAAATGAAACACCATACAAATTTTACAAATTTTTATTAGTATAATGCAATAAGAATATATATGAAATTATGAAAATAAATATCAATAATTATGAAAAGAAAATCAATAATTTGACTGATTGCATGATTCAGTGATTGAGATTTTATCATTATTGAGATTTTATCATCATGCTTCTTTTGTTTTATCTCTTGCAAGACTGTTTATTTTAAATTTTGCTGCTAATGACTATTTATTTTTAGGATGTGGTGTATGCACTTGCTCATGCTACAGCTCAAACAGGTAGATTCACTTTGGTGGAGCGTTGGCGAACCAATGAACGTTTGCTGGCACCTTATGAGAATCCTCTTAAGGTCAGGCATATCTTCTACATGTACTATGATAATATCATTAAGATAATTTATCATGAGCTTATATTTTATATTGTTAACAAAATGTAAAAGTCTTTAATAAATTAAAATGTATAGATTAATATAATTACATATGAGAAATAATTAAATTTACATGTATTTGTGTTGATGATCAGATTTTGATGAAATGGGGTGAATACTCTTCGGAAGTTCAATTGATTCTGAGACGTTCCACACCGGAAAATAAAACAAATGCATTACCATCACGACTAACGTATTCATCGCGTGCAAATGGATTACCAATTTCATTGCCTGATGGAACAGGTACTGCTAGTATACAGGATGAGAGCAAAAATGTGTCAACTATGCAAAGTTCAGATTTTGATGATACACAAGCAGGATTAGAGAGGAATAGAGATACAAGGAAATCACTTACATTTAGTGGCTTTCATGGAAGTATTACAGAAGGTAGTACAGAGGTAAGTCTATATTGTTAAATAAATAAAAAAAAAGACAAATATGTATATGTATATTAATATATTATATATATTAGCATAAATTACATAAATGTTATTAACAATAAATACTTTATTATAAATTTTATTACATTAATAACATTTATAATTATGTCTTCATGTTATATCTTTGTTTACATTAGATTTTTCGTAATTAATTTTTATTATATATGTGCAAATAAAAAATGTTATTTTAGATTCAAATGGAGAATAATGTGGCTGTTGTTCAGCCCACGCCACATTTGAAGAATAAGGATTTGAATGTTCGAAAAAATGTACAAAAACCAGCACAGTCACCTACGCGAGGGACTAATGCTGAAAGTAAGTTATTCTATTGTAATTTATTATATATTTTATAAATATATTGCATCGATTCTCATAATAGTATTTATCTTGTTATTAATCTATTTTCTTTTCTTTAGTTGCAACACACTTGTCGCAAAAAAAAGTACGCGAGGTTCCACCTTACAGAGAGCCTCCAGGCCCAGCTTCGCCACCCTTACGCACTTTGCCACCTTATCGAGATCCACCGCCACCAAATTTAAACAGTCCTGGAAGATCACAATTTGTACATGGCAGTGGAAGTCCTCATGTGCACAAAGATGAGCAACCATCATCTAGTAATTCCATGAAATTGAAAAGGAATCTTATCCAGGTTTTGTTGCTACAAATATGTTTGATATAATAATTTATAGGATTGTGTGCAATTTATAATATATGTTATAGGAATTTCAAGATACAAAAGTGCCTACACAATCTGTTAATCCACTTTCTGTCACGACACAAAATATGGCAACTGTCGCTTATACTCAACGATATGTTGAACTTATAAGACTAGTCAATAAGCAACGGGATACTATTAATGCTCAACAAGCTGATCTAACAAAAGTAAGTATCTTTTTTGATAGTTTGACTTAATATAATTACCGAAGAATATCTCATAATTTTTTCTAAATATTGACTTTCTTAAGATTGATTCGATTAATTTATCTGCAAAATATGCAATAAACTATAATTTATTGATTTTAGTTTGATGCAGAAATATTGTATTGGGAAACAAAGAGTAGAGAACAAATGCATCAAATGGATTATATTTCCCAAGAAATGAATCGCATTGAGTCTACTGGTCGAATAATCGAGGAACAAGTAACTTTTATCTATTTTTTTCTTTAATTACTATGTATTATTATACACTAATATTATACATTAATATAGAAACGAATTATTAATTATTATTTACCTTGATTAGTTGAAAGAATTGGCTCATGTAGAAGAAGAAAGTGAAATAGTTAGGCAGCAGGAAAAAACACTGAAGTCAGAAATAACATTGCTTAGATCAAAACTTGCCAATTGCGAAACGGAACTTCTTCAATGTAAAAACAAGATAAGGTAAATGCAAACACAATTTTATTTATAGAATTGTAAAAATGATTTGTTATTCCTTCAAATATTCTTTAATATATTATAATGTAAGAAATTGCATTGCGTTAAATTACAATGTGAATTATAACAGGCTAGTTATGGAAGAACTTGCAATGGAACAACACAATATAAGTCGCGAAACAGATGAGCGGCAAATTATGGAACGAAAAATAATCAGCGAAGTGGAACATTTGCAAAATGAGGTGGAACAAGCCAAACGCGCAACTGAATTAGCTTCACAACATGCAGAATCATTAAAATTAGAAGTAGTTAATCTGGAGTCGGCGATCGTTGAGAAGAAATTGCAAGTAGAGAGATTGGTAGCCGACATGAAAGAAGCAAATCTACAAAGTTTAGCTGTTGCATGCTCAGATGAACAAGTCAAATCTTTATTAGAAGGTCATTATATTTATATCATATCATATTTATATCATGTGTATATGTTATTAAGTTTCTGTTTCGTATATAAAATGTTTAATAAATAAAATAACTTAATCATTAGGTGCCCATAAACCTGGGAGTACACGTAAAATGATAGGATCACCAAGGCAATTGGAAACTGCAGTGCCCACAAGTAAGAATCCACATGGTGTGTGGGTATAAAAACCAATCCAATATACCTGATAATACTGTCGTATATGTGAGAAAGCATATCAAAGAATATACGTTAAAATATTTGTATGTTTATATTATTTAAAGTACGTGAAGTACTTAATTTTTCTACATATCTTTTATGCATTTATTTCAGTAATATTTCAACTATCTATATTATGTGTCATTGATAAGTTTTTATCTTTATGTATATATTATATATATCTATATCTTAATCTATCTCATTTATTCACAAAATATTAGTGAAAGTATTAAGTGTAAATTGTTACATGAATCACTCATATTTTTGAGAATATTTAATATATTTTATATTTTCATTTTTACACATGATTATTTAAAAAAAGAAAACGATTTTGCTTTTCAATATTATATGTATTTGTTAGCAAATTTTCTTTTTATGATCAAATATAGTTTTCCAAGTGTATAGATATAATTCCAATTTATATAGGAGATAGTTGAGTCTAAAAATCAAAATTATTAATATGCTCTATTAATTATGTACTTATTACATTGATACTTTATAAATAGCTATTTTGTATTGTTTATAACATTATGAAATATTTTGCCATAATAGATTTAATTATGGTTTTGTATTTTTTTTAGATTAACCACAAACATTAATAGTAATTAGTATAATATAATTATATAATATTTTTAATATTTTCCATGAATTATTGATGCCATGTTAACCGTGAAATTAAAATAGCTTAAGAAGTTAGTAGAAGTAGTACATTAAAATTTATTAATCAAATCATGCTTAAAATTGCAAACGAATTTGTTTGAAAATTTTTTAAATTCGAGTTTAGCAATTCATAACTTTGTTTAATATATGATGTTGGATACAAAATATATAATTTAAACAAAATGTTTTGATACAATTCAATAATCTTGCCATTCTGCGGTTTTCACATAGCATCGACAAAATATATTTTATAAATATATATAATTTTTTATACATAAATCTCAAGTAATTTTATGAAACATTGATATTTTTATTAAGAACACATTTATTTTGTATATCTATAATTATATCATTATCATTAAAAATGTTGAAGTTTATGCTACTTATAGTATTGAAAAAGACATAATTAATGATTACAATATGCATATTTCAACACAATAACTGTGCAATAATTGATCTTTGTCTAAAAAATAACAATGTATTCTGTACATACAATTTATGCGTTCTATAATATTATTGTTCTGATAAAAACAGTCCTAATTTAATTAAAAATCCTTGATTAAATTTTTCTGGTTAAATAAATGTCTTGCACATTTTAGGAATTATTGTTAAAATTGATATTTTTCATTCTAAAAATCTTTTTTTATTTCTTTCATTTCAAATTATTTTTTTTCTTAGGGTCAGCCTTTCTTCGCAAAAAGGCTGATTTATAATCTTAAGATAGTGTCTTATGATTTAAGAGGATCCTAAAACTTTCTGTTTTACTGATTAAATCATGCAATTTTTGAATAGTAAATATTTTTTTCCTTTTTTTACCAATTCGAAAATCCTTTTTCAAGATTAAAGTATACGCATTAATACGTATTTGGAAAGTGGAGTATGTCGAGAACGATCAAAAATTTCAAAATTGATATATTTTTTACCACTTGTTAGTGTAACATATTCTTATGTGCATTGACTTATGCATTCCCGTATTCCTCTGCTTCTATCGCTATCGCTATTTCTATCGCTATCGCTGTTGCCTTCGCATTATGTTTAAGACTTAAGACATAAATTATAAGATAGTTCTTGTGCATTATTAAAGATATAATGCTAATGTACTTGCCGTATATTTTATGTTCAAAGTTGATATATTTTGTGGAAAAAATTAAAAAAATACAGATTTCTTTATCCATTTTACCTTCAACGTTGATCGCCACACTGAGATAAAGAAATCTGTAATTTTTTATTTTTTCCTACTTTGGTTGGACACGAAATAAACCAGTGACAAGTACATTAATATGTACATTTCATGGAAATTTTGCTGTGAAACTACGAAAAAATTCGACAGGAACAAAAATGTAAAAAACATTAATTTTATCGGTAATACAGATGGCTCCAGCATTCGCTTCGATTGTTTGAGCGAAATCCACTTCATTACGTAAGAATAGACAGATAAACTTCAAAGCAGTGAAAATCCTTATTACTTATAAAGTAATGACTTTGCTATGACTGCACTTTTATTAGCAGAAAAATTTACATTGCTAGATTTAGAGTGATCCTCTATTAATTAATGTGAAATTCATTATACTAATAACAAAAAATTCAAAATGTATAAGCTTCTTTAAATTGTATATAATATTATTGAGTTATCCTTCTTCCTTATAATAAATATCAAATAAGAGTAACAGACAATCTTATACATATTAGAATTAATTATAAAATTAATTATACAAGTGAAAAAGTGTCTGGATTAGATTAATTATATTACTTTATTTGGTATAAACATCGACAAGATACTATTAAGATCGTCAGTCCTGGGTATGGATCATATAACTTTTGCTTTAGAGCGGAAACTTGAAAAGTGAATTTTTTTATGTATATATGCATGTATATACATATGCAATTACACACATCGTACAAAAAATTTTCACTTTTCATATTTCCGCTCTAGAGAAGAAGTTATTATATATAATTAATACTTTGGGCATTTTCGTAACATATCAATAGGGCCCCGGGAGCCCGGAGATAATTGAAGAACGATGACATTACCGACAACTAATGTACGATACAAATGTACGATTATTAACATAAATTTGATGATTTATTATTAAATTCATGATTTTTTTATTATGTAAATATATACTATATAAATAAATACTTTTAATATCTTGTATATTGCTGAAAAATTATAATTTTTTTCTCTGCATCTTTATCATTTCATTGATAATTTATAAACTCGAATGATAACATTAAAATCACAAGTTTATAGCGATTTCGGCTGGGATGTACTAGTGTGCATTGATGTATATAAAACCGTTGTACAATAAAATAGCGATTTCGGCTGGGACACATCGACTGCACATTTGCATCGGTGCAACTGGTGTGTTTGATTGATTGAATAGTGCAATTTTCCTTGTCAGTGTCGCATGTTCGTCTGGACTTGATATATCGCAAAAGTGTACACAAAGTGGTCTCGACAAATTTGTTGGAGCCAGTTGGTGTAATTGTTGGACTTGGTGCTTTTATGAGAAAAGCAGCGTGTATGTGATCACGTAGTATTAATTTTGTCACTAGTATCTGATTTCGGGTTCACTTGATGTTACAAACGTTTCGAAACTTTTACTTAATCAATTAAAAAAAAGAATTTACCTGACCAATCAAAAAATGCTTCGAAACATTCGTAGCAGCAAGTGGACCGTAGCCAGATATAGCCTTCATTTGAAAATTGATGTCTAACTTGTAGCGTCAATTTTGATTTTATGGGTGATTTATATGTACTGGAATTTTTAACATTATCGTCATCAAGTAACGATGACGAATTAATATTGATAAAACATAAAAAAAGGACAGAACGAAAATAAAAAATTAAATTAAATTGAAGAAGTCGTGCGAAAAATGTCCGATGAAACAGTGAGTTTTACAGGTTAAATTAAACTATAGTAATATAATATTATAATATTATAATATAATATTATAATATTTAATATTTATGTTTAATATTTAATATTTTTGTTTTTATTATGTATTACATTATACTTACTTGAACTATTCGAGAAAGCCATCGCAATAAAATCGGGGTAAACGTGGCCGTTTGTATCTCAAAAAAGCACAAAGAAGAAAGTGAAAATTAGAGAGCTTCACAGGAAGAGAGTGACAAACATCATATAATTCGTCTTCTTTGATTGAGTACGAGCAAAGCTCCAAAGGCATGGAAGAGATTAGAGAAAACTGGTCATTCCATGACGTCTTGATTGGATCGCCGATAAAATTGGTGGGGATGGTGGAGAATTTCTATAGCTCGTTTTTGCTAAATTCTCAGCAAACGAGATTGAAATGGATTGAAATGGATTCAGAAATATTGATTCACAAATGTTAAAATGAATGCTTTTCAATCCTGAATGCATTTTTATTCATTTATAGGAATTGCATGGAGCATATCTCTATGCCTTTTAATCTAAAAATAATATTAGTTTTTTCTGTGCATAATAACACAATTGTGAATACTGTTCAATTCAAATTTTTGAATAGGAAATGCAGTTTTTCAATCCAATTGCATCTAATTGAATCCAATTGAATTCAATTAAATCCAAAAAAGTATTTGCATTTAAAATACGCATTCGGATAGAAAAAATTTCAATTCATTTTAATTCATTCTCGTTTGTTTGGGTTATTCTGTTTTTTTCTGATTTTTAAAATTAGAAAAATGGGCATTAATGTCCGTTTCCATCAACGTAGATTAAGTTTATTCTTCCTCTTTTTCTAACTCTCTTTAGAACTAGAAAAAGACGAAAAGTAAAATGAAAATTAGAGAAAAAAATTAATCTACATTGGTAAAAATGGGCATAAGTAAAATGTACATCACGCGCATGTAAGATGAATATTTCTGATCCACAGTTTGTGAAGTAGCACAATTACATGAACTAATAGCGATTTCTAAAAACACTAACATGCACAGGTGCATATCAAGACTGTTATATACTATTAATACCTATCATCGCGGTAGTGTATGTTTCATCAGACGAGATTCATGAAATGTGAACCTTATTACCGATTTATAATACTGATTGCGTACAGTATGATCACAAGCGTTCAGTATTTGAAGAATAATTTTGCCATTTTCGACTGTTTGCATCATTCACGATTTTCAAGAAATCTATCCGATTTGAGATGATCGATTTTTACAGAAAGCCTCATAGGGAGAGAATGGCAAATTGCACGTGATTGCATCACGTCCAATCAGGACGTCACGGGATGACCAGTTTTCTCCAATCTTTTCCATGCTTTTGGAGCTATGATGCCCATACCCAATCTAATTTTCACTTTCTTCTTTGTGCTTTTTTGGAATACAAAGTCACGTTTATCCCGATTTTATTGCGATGGCGCAATAAACATTTTATTCCTTTTCGAGTAGTACGAATAAATATAAATGTAAATACGTAATAAAAACATAAATATTAAATATTAAACATAAATATTAAATATTATAATAATATATTATAATATTAAATATTATATTACTATGTTAGTTTTAATTTAACTTGCAAAACTCATTATTTCGGACATTTTTCGCACGAATTTTCTTCAATTTTTTATTTTCGCTCTGCCTTTTTTTATGTTCTGTCAATATTAATTCGTCATCATCATTTGATGACGATGATGTCAAAAATTTCATGAATACATATAAATCACTCATAAAATCAAAATTGACGATACAGGTTGGATATCAATTTTCAAATGAAGGTTATGCCTGGCTACAGTCCATTTGCTGCTACGAATGTTTCGAAACATTTTTTGATTAGTTAGGTAAAATTCTTTCTTTCTTCCAATTGGTCAAATAAACGTTTCGAAGCATAGCATCGAAGTTTGTAACATCAAGTGAATCGCACCGAAATCAGACACTGACGACAAAATCAATACGTGATCACACACACGCTGCTTTTCAGCATCTCATGAAAGCACTAAATCCAACAATTACACTAACTGGCTCTAACAAATTTGTCGAGGCCACTTTGTGTACACTTGTGCGGTGTACCGAGAGATGAACATGCGACACTGACATTAGCCATTCAACCAGTCGAACATACTAATTGCACCAACATCCGAAATGTGTAGTCGGTGCGTCCCAGCCGAAGTCATTGTGAATGCAAAAACGAAATGGAAATTATCAGATACATGTTTTATTAACAGTACAATATAATATATATTGGGGATTGATATATATTGATGATTTAATCTGTTTTTAATACATTTTTACGGCAATTGTGTATGACACAGCTTTATATGCATTAGTGTAACCCAGCCGAAATATAAATAAATTATTACAGGCACCGAAACCGGAAAAGGAAAGTACAATAATAAACTTGAAAATGATTACAAAATTTGAAATTAGAACCATAAATGAGAAACATAAGAAAATATGCCTTATATTTATTTATCATTCATTATTCATTTATAACTATAATGACAAAAATTAACATATGCTATATATTGATTTATATCTATATTTTATTACATTTTCTTAATGCATGAATTCTGTAATAATATTCTGTCTTTAATAATAAAGATAGAACATAGTTTCAGAATATATATTATACTACGATGTCCGAATTTAATTTGATTTTGTCTATCTCAATGCTTTGATTTAATTTAAATACGAACGTTCTTATCAGCGTTGCTAAAATAATCTTCGTAGATCATTGCGTATTTCGAACCTGCAAATTTGCCAATTATCAATATATTTGCTAATTGTAAATCAATTTTATCACGATAAATTATAATTTATTCATATTTACCCATGCAATTTCTTGGTCCGTCACTAAAAGGTATGTAATAATATGGCAAACAATTTCTTTTTTCTGGAAGAAATCTATCCGGGTTAAACATCAACATTGGATTCGGCCAATATTTTTCATTCCGGTGCATTCATTTGTATAAGTATTATAAGAACATCTGCACCTTTTGGTAAAACGAATTCTGAAACGTACGTTTTTTATATCATTTCTTGATACATATAAATGTACATATTAGGTATGAGAAAAAGTTCGTGGCGTTTTTCCCATTAGATGTAACGGGAAAAACGCCACGAATTTTTTCCCATCTAATACTTACGAGGATCGTTTGATAAAAAGTTGTACGCGAAGATGTACGAAAATGGCTAGATGACTGGTTTGGCTCAAAAGAGCAACAATTTTTTTGGCGTGGCATCCACAAATTGTCAAACAAGTGGAAAAAATGTATAGCTACCGATGGGCAATATTTCGAATAAAATATTTTTTATCATTTTCATACAATAAACGTGTATTTTCTATAAAAAAATTCCGGTTTCATATTTACATATCTGGTAGTTGTCACAAAAATGAAAAAAAAACGAATTTACGCGAATTAGGCTCAAATTTGGGAACAGGAAAAAATTGCACGGGGCCAAATTCACAAAATAAGATGGATGAAGAATCGATTCAAATTCGTGTATACACGGAATTCGTTTTTTTTTTCATTTTTTGCAATTGCTAAATCATTTCCTTGAAACGACTGCGAATGTGATAAATGTTACTTCTGGCTGAAATTTGACCTGAAGAATAAAACTTTTTCAGTTACACGTTACTAAATTGTGACTAAATTGTACTAGATTGTGATACTATTTCATAGAAATTTACTAAACTTTATCAAACAATCCTCGTAATATACAAAAGATACATTTTTTGTAATATATAGGGTGTCCCACAATTCGTGATCGAACTTTTAAAACCTATTCCTGACTTAAAAGTAAGACAAAAATCAAAATGTCCTAATATCAAAATGTCAAGGCTGTAATAGTTTTAAATTAATAGCAATTAAAATTATATAACTAATCACAGAACAGACATTTCGCGCGCTCAGAGATGGTATAGCTGGTCAAAAGTTGCTACACTTTTTTTTTGATGAACTTCGGAATATATAATTAGTTCTTATTTATCCATATTTATGTATCCATGAATATTTATGTACCAAGAATCAACCGCTCGGTGAGTAAGCTATATTCCGAAATTCGAAAAGTATTGCAACCTTTCTGTGATCGGCTGTGCATCACATAAGCGAATGTTCGTCTATGTAATGTATTCATGTGAAATTGAAGTAATAACGTACGTTCACAATAATATTTAAAATAAATACTTCACTAATCATGTTTAAATATAGAAAATAATTACATATGTAACGTATATAATATAAAAATATTACAGGATATTAAAAATAATGAATATGTAAAACGAATTATTTTAAATATGTATAACAAATTAATTTAAAAACTATTATAGCAGCTTGAAATTTTGATATTAAGATTTTTGTCTTATTATTTTTAAACTAGGAATATACAGTTATTAAAACTTTAATCACGAGTTGTGGGACACTCTGTATAATACAAATAAAGTTTGTATGTTTGGCAAATTTAAATTGTTTTACTGTTTTATGTGGTCAATAGATATTTTCTTAGTTATATATATTTCTTATTTATGTCATATTTAACTATAAATGTGTACAAATTTCTTTCTTTTTATTATATTACATGACAGAGTGATAAGAAGGAACAACCTATTGAAATGAGATTTGAACATTTAGGCCGGTATTCATAGTTAGTTCTTATATTCCAAGATCGTCTTAAGTTTAGTCTTGAGATGTTACGAACCAATCAGAGGATCGCGTTGGCGTCTTAAGACATTACTTAAGACTTTAAAGACTTTATAAGACCCAAATATAAATACCGCCATAGTTTATAAAGTTTTAATAGCGCTTGTTTTATATTGTATGAATAAACTTTATCAGTTTATAGAGCCACGCTCACAATGCTTTTTGTCAAATGTTAAATGAAGACAAATGATTTTTAGTGAGTGTGTTAGCATGAATCGGACTAGAAGTATTATTTATTAGGTGTACAACTTTGCTTCCGCCGTTTTTTTCCGAAATTCGAGGCTTTATTCTAAAAAACTGGTTATACATTTATGATTCAAAGTATTGTTCATCGCTGGCCACTACTTTCTCTTTCGGGTAGCGTACGAATCCCGCGTCGAAAAAACTGGTCATGTTTTGAGGCTATCCACGAATCGATCCAATTTTTTACTTCTTCATAAGACCGGAAGTGC
>Ga0157364_1000691_pt1 | contig 24982 bp, 12 predicted proteins | sample AttsexASBM2_FD_111476 | JGI IMG/M metagenome (GOLD analysis project Ga0157364, IMG submission 111476) | Fungus gardens microbial communities from leaf cutter ant in Ribeirão Preto, State of São Paulo, Brazil - Atta sexdens ASBM2 | ecosystem: Host-associated > Fungi > Mycelium > Unclassified ...
ACACACACACACACACACACACACACACACACACACACACACACACCCACACACACACACACACACACACACACACACACGCTCACACACACAAAATAAGAAAGTAATGTGCAAGTAAAAGGACTCTTTTTTTATGAAGACTCTCGACAGAATGTACTTTAATCGATATCGCCGCGTAGCTCATTCTTATTCAGCGAAACGACTAGAAAAAGCTTTTATTCTGTCGGAGTTCGTGATGGCACTGCGCAATTAAGCGATTCTCCTTCAAAGAGTGGCTATGAGCTGCAATGAAAAGAACGGGAAGAATCTCATAAAGGGATATGATCTTGTAAATTTCCATCTAGCTCCGACTAACCCTCACACAAAACTGGAAGAGAGAGAGAGAGAGAGAGAGAAATCCTCTTTTGAAGCCGACATGTGACATTCCATTGCATTTGATCGTAGAATTCGATATGAATGCAATACGACTTCCTATTGAGAATAAAAAAAGAAATTTTTATGAGGAATTCAACAAAAAGCACTTACTTCTGCGATCACATGTCTAAATAATATTAATTGCATTCTGATTGCAGTTCCTATTCCTTGAAACTAATCTCTTTAATTCTATTCCCCTCAGTTCTTTTCTATTTACTACTATTCTCCCTCTATTCTAATTCAAAAACCATAATTTTGTTATACGCCAGTTGTCATACATTACCGTTAGCCACAAAAATCTGCTTTTGATTATTCATATTCTTTATTCGTAATATCCATATACATTCCAATTTTAATTTATGTTTTAAAAAAAGGATATGCTTGAACTTAATTTAAACATACCGCGGACAAAAATTTGAAAAAAATTTTCTCCTTTTAAAGAATTAATAAATCTTTTTTTGTAAACATATAAATATAAAATCTATAGCGTCTTCAGAAAATATTAAAAAACAGTCACATTATTGCAATTCTATCCTGATCTGTTTTTAATTGTTTTAATATTAAGACTTTATTATAAAGAAAATTTTATAGTTATTCATAGATTATTTCTACATAATTATAGACAGATTTTTTCAGATAATTTTGGATACAAAAAATTTAAAGTACTAAGTTTTTGAAAACTGGAAAATCTTTATATTTTCATACATAAAGTGTAAATGCTTCTTATCTTTTAAATCTTTTAAATTTATCTTTATCTTTTTCATTTTATACCTATTTATATAAAATTTTGCAATTCTCTTTCTAAAAAAATGTAATAATTAATGCTTTTTTGTAATTATAGAATAGAGATAATATTAATTGTAAAACATAATTTAGAACACATCTCATACAAATTACAAAAGATCAAGTAATTCTGAAATAGTATCTTCGCAAATAAAAGAAAATGGAAAAAAATATATATATAGAGAAAAATTATCAAAACTTCAAGAAATCTCGCAAATTTACACACAACTTTATCTGTTCCAAAACGCACTTTCTACTCCACCAAAACACACCACATGAGATAAAATTGAAAGGAAATCAGATACGAGATCGTTTGCTATTTTCACTCTTGATCAAGATATTTCCAAAAAGATTTCCCCGGCAGCTGTTGTATTTTTATTTCTATCGAAATAAACATCTCTTGTGTTCGTACGTTTAAAGCAAGATTTCGTCAAATCAACGATTTCATATTTTAAAAGTCGAGTGCTTGCAGCCGAAATCGCTTCTTGTCGATACTCAGCGAATTCGCATGATTGAACACGGTTATAGAAGAAATAACTATCAATGTAAGATCAAAGGAAGTCTATTTTATCCTCTGATACGGTGATTCCGCCTTTGTAACCGCTATTAATAACAGATTCTTTGATGAATTTTCAGTCAATTCTTTGGCAAAAAAAAGTTGATAAAAATAATCTAATTCTAAAAATATCTTATATTTAAAAAATGTATTTTCATGCTTCTTAAGACTTTTAAAGCATTTTTACGAAGTTTATTAAAGTTGTATAGTTTCTGCAAAAGTTATTAAAATTGAAAACTTATATTTTCTACGTAAAAATAAATGTTATATATATTATACATAAAATGTATTATATATAAAATGTTCAATAAAACCCAATCAATATTTATATTTAATAACACAATTTTAGTTATAACAAATAGCGCCTATAATTCTCCATATGTGTAATTATTCTTTTCCCCTTTTTACTTCCTCAAAAATAATTTCATTAAAAATTTTCTCATTTTATCCTAATTATTTTAAAAAAAAACATGTATTTTTTATTGAAATAATTTTTCATCTAAATCGCCATCAAACTTTTTGTATTATTCAAATATAGAAAAATGTATGTAATTTTTTTTTATTTTGTTAAAAATACATGTAATACGTAACATAAAAGGCAAATCTCTTTTTCAGTTAAATTCGAATAATTGATATTATTGGAAGTTAATCAGAATTATAAAAATCTACATGATTTCGATTAAAAAATACATGTATATCAATAATATATATATATATATATATATATATATATATATATATATAAATATATAAACTGCGTTTTTTTTCTTGTACAGACTATATAACAGAGAAAAGAAATTTGAAATTAAATATTCTTTTTTTATAACTACATTTAGTTGTATTCTAAAACGATGGCTGAAAGTAATACTACAAAAGAGAGAATGCTATTACGAATGTCCCGAAAACGATGAGACAGAAAAGGAGCTTACAAAATGCGAGACAATAAGGAAGTCTTTTAATATTACTTATTATCGATCAAGTACGTCATACTATAATACTTAAAAATCGTTATAAAATAAGAAATAAGAAATACAAATAGCATCAATAATTCCTCACACGTGTAGCTATTCTTCTCTCCTTTCTACCTCTTCACAAAACAATTCAATAATCGCCGTGCCATGATCGCAGAGTTATTTCTGAAGAACGGAAACGCTTTTACGGAGACAAGACTCGTTAAAAGTTGCATGGCTCGTTTGAAAATCTATCTCGTTCGCCTCAACGTTACACCGTTTTCTTCATTGTTTTTCTTTTTTTTTTCGGGTCTTCAACGCTGCGCATAAAAATGCGAGATAAGCCCAACGCTGCGGGGCGCACGTTGGCTCAGCCGTCGGCGGAATTGCAAGTTTCAATTTGCAAGAGAAACGGAAGATGCAGCGTAGTGGTTGCATCAACGTCATGCACGCTACGATATCGTTTGTTTAATGCAGCGCAGCCGCGGGGCCAGACAATAGTTTGTCGGCTTGTAAAACCGTTTTATGAATTTCTATTTATTTTGCGAATCGGTGTGATATTAATTATAATTTTTTCGGTAAAAAGTAAAATGGTAAAAACGCGATATCTACATTCCTTCAATTGATGCTTGAAAATATCTCTTGTAAACCTTATAGTTCTTGTGCCAAAAAGACATCTTGAACTTCTAACGAATTTCTTTACAAGAGCAACTTCAAGAGTCACATGTTTTCTTGACATGGATTCGAAGAAAAAAGATCACCAAAGCTTTACGATATAACTAGATCAATATAACTTCTTAATTTTTAATAAATTTTAATGAAGATTTCATACTTTCTCAACATTAACATTATTTTCTAACGTTTAAAAAGAGCTCGAAAATTGCAGGCATATATGACTTCAATTTTAAAATATTACAGTATAAATATTTTGTACTTTTTAAAGAACGGAGCCGACGTACAGTGAGTGCAAAAAGTATTCGTACAGAAAAAATATTTTTATAAAAAATTTTATTTTTAAAAAGTAAATATTATCCAGCGAGAAATGAGTCATTGAATTGATGTCAATATAAATATGATTTTAACATCAATTTGATGTCAATTTGACGTTTAATTTACGATCATTTCTTGTTAAGGATAATTAATAATTTATTCATAAAGAATAAAATCGATTGTATGTTTCCTAAAATTATAATATATACCAAAAAGATGTGTATTAATTATACAAAATATATCATCCGAAAAATAAGCGAAAATAAAAAACTGTATGAATTGTTTGAATGCTCAAAAAGTATTCATATACAGACGAGAAATTTAGCTTTTAAAATCAGGAATACATGCGAAGCTTGTTTGTTTATATTAGAACAGAATGTATTCATTGTATAAAATTATTAATTAATGTTTATTTTCTACAAATAAGATTCTTTTTATAACAAATTTTCTATGAATACTTTTTGTTCTCACTGTATATATTTTTAATATTTCATTCAAATATGAATACTTCATGTAACTTTAACCTTATATTTCTTCATCTATTCTTTAGTTTCCAGAAAATGCTTTCTCTCTTGTCACAACTATCGCTTTCTCTTTTACACGAGAAACTTTGGCACGATTATGTCGGCAACTTTCAATATATTATACACCGAAGCTCATATAGACACCAAACTACATACACTCGATAGTGCACTAGTGTTCCAACCTTTTTCTCTTGGCATATTTATATCTAAGAATATATTTTTACATTTAATACTGAATGTGTGAATCGAAGTTTTCTCACGCAAGAAGTCTGTATCTTCATAGAACTAAATTTCTTTATTTTTCTAAAAAATTTCTAAAAACTATTATCAAAGAAGTTTAATGATAATAAGCATTCAGTTAGCATATTATATTTGCTATACAAAGCGTAAAAAAAACTTGATTTAAAATGTTTCAAAAAAAATTGTTTTCAAAAAAGCCATAAAGATAAGATACGAAACTTGTATGGATATAATCATTTTTAATTTTCTACACCATGTAAAAATCGAGTATAGATGTTATTTCGGATTAAAATCCAATTTGCATATTTAGCGCTAAACATTTTCAAACGGGATTCGGCACAAAGCCATCGATTGTTTTTGTGCGAAGTAGGATGGTTAAAGCGGTTAGGGTTACTTTATGAACCTCAAGCGTAAGCTTCCTTAGCCTTTATGGTCTAGAATTAGGACGGTAATTTGTGTCCATGGCATCGTACCAACGTAGACGAGTAAATTTATGGCGTGCTTGGAGATGCTCACCGCGCGGCGGACAGTTAACACAATTGCGACTATACCTCGTTATAAAGTCAAAAAAACTTCATCTTTGTTTAATAAAAACATCAGTTAATTGATTATATTTTTTATACTCTCTTCATCCATTTTTTTCATTGTAAAGAGAATCTAATTTAGCAATTAACTGTTTTGCATTGAGAGTTAAAGGCAATTGGTAAACTAAAATTGGCGTAGAATTGCACCAATACAAGTACTAATTTTTTGTATTACGCTTGCAAATGTTTCATTTTCTTTAAAGCTAAAGTAATTTAAGTAGTATGTATAATAATGAAAGTTGAAATTCATATTTTATTGTTTCCGTAATTAAAATAAAAATTTCAATTAAATGCTCAAAAGAAATTTAAGTATCTATCACCTAATATCACGCAGATAAAGAAATAAATAATATAAATACTACTTAATATCATTGGAACTTAGAGCTGTCAAAAATTATATAATTTTAAGTCAATATAATCAACATATATTGATATTTATCAAGTGAAACAATATTTCTCAGCGGTTTATTATCGCAATTTTAACCGAGAAAGCTGAAAATCGATATTGAATGTAACGTTTTTCGAGCTTCGCCTCGAGCGCTGGTAAAATTATTAAACTTGTCTTGGCTATAAGGTAGTTTCGCAATAATAAAACTAGTTTCCACGAGGCAGTCAATATCAATCTTGCGGCTTAACCTGTGAGGATCCAAATCTGCCTAATCCACATAATCGGTTATAATAGGTCATTTAAATCAGCTTATATCCATGCTTATGGCAATGAGAGTCATTAGCGGTTTTCATAACAATTTGTAGGCGTCGTTCAAATAGTTTACTCATTTTATTTCCTAGTGGATAATTAAAGCGAATCAATAAAGAACTTTTCAAAGTAGAAAGTTATTAGGAATTTTATACAATATACTCTCGAAATTTACAAGTCAAATATTTCAATAGCAATTTATTAGCAATAAATTGATTAAAGTTAAGGATATAATATTTGTGCAATATTGTGCAATATTTGTGCAATATTGTGCCAATAATTGTGTTAAATTTAATTCGATAATGTTTAGCAAGTAAATGTTGTACTTAGCTGTCTCAATCATTTTATTGAATTATTTCTATTGAATGTAATTAATTTTAAAAATTACCTTTAAATCTCCTTTTAAAGATATCAAACCCCTTTTTCATGATATAAAGAATTTATTAAAATAAAATTATTTTTTCACTAATACCACATAAATCTTTTATATGTTATTTTAGACCTGACATAAACGCGATAAGAGCGTTAACTTCGGCTCAACCAGGAACAGTAAAAGGTGGTCCTGCGGCTGTTGTTAGCAGAGTTGCTGCTGAAGAACGCGAATTGCCTAGACAGGGAAGTCTAGTCGATGGGGAAGGTATCAAGATTGTTATTCATGACGTCGACAGTGATCCTGGTAAGCCTTATTACGGAAATACTTTCAAAATGATACATATGTATATCTTAATTTTTATTTAACGTTATTACCTTTTTTTCACTAGTTATTTATTGTTCCCTAATATTTTTCTATATTCTTCGCTGCGGAAAACATACACAGCTTACTTATATCATACCCAGAGAAAGATTTCTTCGATTTAAAGCAATGTTTCATTGCTATACAGTTAAAGAAAAAATTTCTTTTATTTGAATGTCATTTTTTAAATTTAAACATTATTTTTTTAAATCAAATAAAAAAATTTATTCGATTTAAAGAAAATATGTATTCGAATCGAAAAAATGACGTTTAAATCAAAGAAATTTTTTCTTTAACATTTTACAGCAAAGAAACATTTCTTTAAATCGAAGAAACTTTTCTCTGGGTGTATAAATCTACATGGGAAGAATGGTTTTGCTAAAGTATCTAAAAAGTTAACTACAGATCTAAAAAAATAATTTTAACAATATGCCCATATGCATAAAAATAAATAACATTTTTATTGCAATGCATTTTTAGAATGCTTTTTTTCAATAAGACAAATTTCTATTTTGATCTTACTTCCTAATCTGCTTTCTAAAAAAAATATATAATTGCATAAGAGAATCCGATGTCTAGATATCTGTAGAAATCACAGTGTCAGCTGATCCATTACAGAACACAGTTAAGTTAGTTACAGCGCTACCAACTTCGTAACTAAAAAGATAATTTTCGACACAGCTGACGGAACACAACCTAAGTTAGTTACAGCACTATCAACCTCGTAATTAAGAAGATAATTTCCGACACAGTACACACAATCAAATGGTTGCTAGAATGTCAAAACTTTTTACAGTGTTATCCATCCTACATAATTACTTTGATAGTCCTACAAAATTATTTTCAGATTTGTATCTAGCTAAATTTTTATGATATTTCAGCAAAATTTTTTTTATATGTGATACTGCTATATCGCAAAATGATATTTATATACATATTCACATACACAATGATTATCTATCTTCGTGTATCTTCCATAGAAATAAATTTCTTATTATTATTATTAGATTATGCAATAAATAAAGATACATAAGACTTAACGTTTGTCTAACTTTTCATGAATGATTTTGTGCCTTATTGAAAAAACTGGCTAAACCATATATTTATAAACCACAGGAATGCTTTACTATGAGTGCAAATGTTAGCATTATGCAAAAAAAAGAGGAGAAAGAAAACTGCGTTTGATCGATCGAGCTGTGGGCTTGCCAAGTGGTGATTCAATTTCGCGGACAACATCAGTTTCAGTTAACTCCGAGGTTTTTGTCCTGCCAATAGTGAAATCTCGTTAATTAAAAATCGGGAATTTAATTTCGTAGGTCACCGTGAATCCGTTCTCTTGTTCGAGAGAGGTCCAGAGTGTCGAGCTCAAATATCGATTAATTTGCTACGGGAAATAACAAAACAGTCCGTGTCTTTGCATATAGTAACACATGTTAATTATTACGCGATATCCGATATCAGACATCGGCCTCGGTTTGCAATTTACGCACAACTTGCTTTTAACAGAATCACCCTTCGCATAGGAGTGGTATTACAATACATAACTAGACCAATGCTAAAATAAACTAAGATCAATGATAAGCGTGCGTCGATACAAAAGAATCTTTCTCGCCGCTCTATAAATGAATACAAACATAATTTTTACAAAAAAATAATATAGTCTAAGAGAGATAAATATATCATATTTCTCGTTTATTAATCGCTAACTTTATCTAATAAATTTTCAGCGGACCTTTAAATTTGTGAACTTTTAAATGAGAAAAGAAAATGAGTTTTCTTTTTTGCATACTGACGATAAATGTATTTTTTACGATTTAAAAATTTGCAAAGAGAAAGAAATAGCCTTGTCATATGATGACAATCATTTTAATGCATGCATATAGCGAAGGATTTTTACTCGAAGAGTTAAGATGAAGCGGTCTGTAATTTGAGAGCAGTAGTTTCTTTTATTTTTTTAAATATGTATATCAAATTCCACGAAGTGAAATCATAACTTAGCTTGTTGCGAATTTAAAGTTGCTTTTTTATTGTTCGAAGGAATCGTACTATAGCCTTGTCTCGATATATTCCCTGCGTGGATTACTGAGCTATATAGAAATATCTCAAAAAGCACGCTTTATATTCCTATTTTATGTTCGTTTTAACAAGCTTATATTACAGTAGAAAAGAAGCGCATTTAATCAATCGTCTTCTCTGCTACAATTCTTGAATATAAACATACACAAACAAATATAATTTATTATAATAAAAAAAAACGAAAAAACTTACTTATTTTATCTTTCAAACACAAAAATGTTATTCAATAAGATACTGCAAGGTATTATTTAAAAGCTTTCTGATCGAAATTTAATGTTAAAAACGGATGTTTAAAATAAGATAACAATTATATAAGATAATAATTATAATTCTTATACTTAAACACTCACGATACACGTGCAGCGTGATTTCTAAATATGTTTATCATTATGCAATGAGATCTGCATAGACTGCAATTTTTGCGTTAGCTGAATGATTTTATCATCACTAGAGATGAGAAGCTAAATAACTTAATTCAGTCACGATGCACTATCTTTTTATTATAGCTGACCTAATTTTTTAAACCTTTCTATAAAAGCGACCCATCATTTTCTCATCATATTTAATTAAAATTAAAGGAAAATTATCTTTTGAAGTTTAAACATTAATTCAATAAACATACAGACTAAATCTTTAATATATTAATTTCATGGAATATATATATATATATATATATATATATATATATATATCTTCCAACAGAAAATTCAAAATTTATTTAATTAATAATTTTGTATCTCGTATAATATTTATAATTGAATATGTCCCTCTTCTCATAATATATGATAATTTTTATTATAAAGTATATATATGAAAATAATAGTGACTTGTGTCTAACATTCAAATATTATTTTATTTCTGCTTTTGCGATTATGTGATCGTTATTTGGCAACGAAATAACACGAAAAATAAAAGAAATTAATCGATATGGCGATACTCTCGTCTCTGCTACGATTATAAGAAATTGACGGTCGACAGCAGATACTTGAAAGCACGCAAAAAACATTTGGATCGTTTCCAACGTTTACGGTTTTCCAAAGATATCACGAGACCGCTCGACGTAATATTTTTCTCTTCACTGACGGGTCACACCGAGTTACAGCTGCAAAAACGGACCGTTTCATTTTTCTTACCCGGCAGGCAACTCCTAGCGTAGATCCGTGCGCAATATCGATTGCAGTTGCAGCGGTTATCGCGATCTGACACGCCATGCAAGAGCTACGTGGGAATCGCGATCTGTCCACGTGTTCATTAACGGCATGTCGATCGGAAGGCAGATTACGGCATCGTCCATTCCGCCGATAAACTGCGATGCAACAAACTGCGCATGAAACGAAACGAGAAACGCGAGAGAATTGCGAAAGATAGAAAGAGGAAGAGAGTAAAGCAGAGATGCGAAGCTAACATGTACATTTCATACTAAAGTAATTGTATGTAATTTTACCATGTGTAAGCTCACCGCTGCGACGGATAACGCAGTTTGCACAGAGTCGTTTGTTAAAATCGTTAGTGGATCATGTAATTATACGTCTCGTAAGGACAGGATCTCTCTCTGAAATATTTTCTGAATTAAAGAAAATTTGTAAGAACGTGATAAAAATGTACAATTATGAATACACACAAATTAAAGAATTCCAATTATTGATAATTTCATAGAATTTTTAATATAAAATAAAAACATTTCATAATTTAATTCGAAGATTTGTTTTTTGCAATGGCTTAAAACTAATTAGACTGTATTATGATCAAGTTTGTGTTATATCTGTCTTTTCCCCACTTTTCGTTGTAAGATTAATCATATATAAATACTACTTAAATAGAAACAAATCGTATAAATGCTTCTTAGAAATAAATTAATAGATAAATTCTTGCTTGTTGATCTGACAAGGATTGTGAGATCTTCTAAGAAAATTAAAGTCTCGTATTCAATTTATTTAATATGTATAGCAAATTAATTTGCTTACTAATAATAAATGCGTGATAAAAACGTGCAAAAAAATAAAAAGCGGAAAAATAATCGCGCATTTTCTATGCTAAATAATTACATAATATTCAAACTTGTAGCGTCGTAGCGCTAATCTACCAATGAAATTCGCACAGAATTGTGTTCAACGTTTTTCATTTAAAGTTGTACCGACTTGGAAAGTGCATATATACGTAATTAAATAATTTCTTTACGTGTATAATGCAATTACGTTAGGAAATTTCCTGTTTATCGGTTTTTGTACATGAATATCAAGAATATTAAATACAAATACTAAATACAAATGTAAGGATCAAATCGTAACATGCACAAAAAGATTTGTTTAATTATTTACACACTCTATATATATATATATATATATATATAATATATGCACATAGTATATTTTTTTTAAAATATTATAGTTCTTAAATATAATACTTAGTATGATTACAAAAATGGTTAAAAAATATTTTTTATTGTATTTTAAATTCATTAAATAAATTTGATGTAGCTAACTTCGTAGCTTATCAATTGTAGATAGGACCCGAATTCGTTAAAAAATAATGTAAATTCAAGAATAATTGATGTGATTCATTATCTTTTCTTATTTTTTATTTAAAGCTTTTTATTATTGCTTCTGTCTTTTGAACAAATCTATCTACGTTTCAGAAGATTAAAAATTTACTTCATTTTCAGTTCTTCACATCGATATGTTTTATCTCAAATTTATCTACAGATCAACTTTTCGAGGCAAAGTGTCGGGTTGAAACGTAGAAGAGATTTAATCGGGGGTTGTGCCTAAATCGCCTTTATGCTACATCGAGCAGAAATTGTCAGGGCGCATTATAAAAAAAGGAATTGTTAAAAAATCTCGACGTTATTCACCTCGCTTCGCAGTCCTTTTATACAATAGCTCGCCATGACGCATATATATTAAGCAGAGTTTTTCGCTCCCGCATAAAAGGCAACAACTTCAATTAAGCTTGTTTCCTTGCACAGATATTGCGATTTATGTCGGCGTGTGTAAAATGACTGATAGATATTACGTGAGATAATATCTATCAATCGTTTCATATATTCTACAATCGATGATCGACAGTTAAATAAATTTCATTTCTTTTTGAATCCATCATGTTATAAATTAATTCGAGCAGTATATATTTGCTAGAATCATGGCAAATTTTATGACCAACCTGTTCTTTCATATTTCGTGGAAATATTCCAAAAGCTGTTATCTAGCCATGAGCATACTTCGTTCTACATTTCCATTTCAAATTAGAAAAAAATGTTTTTCTGTCACACTATTTCACGAATTTTATTTTTAATCTATATATCTGTAAATTACAACTGTATTTTGATTTCTGTAAGATTAGTTTTATTTTTTCAGAATTTCGTTATATATATGATAAAGTTCTAGCTCTTTCACAGAAAAATTTAAATAATTTCATAAAGTTGTTATATATTTTGTGGTATACATTTTTTATCAATACTATTTTTTAGTACGTCTTTATATATATTCACGTCTTTGTATAGATTAAACTTTTTTTGTTTAGTTTCATAATTTTATTTTTCTATTTATTTTCATGATTTACTTCTTTGGATATTGTTAAAGCATAGAAATATGAGAAATGATTAATTAAAGTTAATTAAAATTACTGAGTTTTAAAGTTGCGTTTATATTTTTTTCAGCTCCACGAATGAATGCGAAGAGGAGGGTAAAACTGAGAAGAGATCCGGTTACAGATAAGGGACACAGAAGTGAGTATCTATAATTAGATGATACTAATTATTACTGATTGAAGCACCTTCGATGTGCTTGAAACTTGAGATTCGAGATTCTGAATTCATTCTATAAACTTCTATCGAGCGATCACAGTTTTCGGCACTGATATCGTCGATTTATATAGCTGATACTTTTTATCATGCAAACATGATAATAGTACTTTATGCTATCTTTATAGTTTTAAATATTGATTATAATTTCCGTTGTAAGTACAAATTACATTAAGATTTTCGACGTTATTAGTACATTAATGCAATATGTGAGCGTTAAAATTTCGAATAAATTATATTTTTTTCTTAATATTTGCTAATTGATATATATATATATATACGGACTTACTTTAAGAAAAGCATTGAATGAGAAGAATTTCTTAATACTTAATGTTATAAAAAAATTTCGTGATTTTTCAAATATTGAAATACAAACTAATTAAAATATTTTAATTGTTTACTTTACTTTATATTTTATATATATATATATGTATATATATGTTTATTTTCTTTTATAATTTCTATTTTTATTCTAATTCTTATTCTAAAATAGTGTGTATATCTTCTATATTATATTAGGAATAATTATCTATTTATATTATCCGTTCATATTTTTCAATCTTATTCTTATAATAATATCATCATTTCACCTTTAAAGAACATTACTTGAGAACAATATTTGAGAAGAAATTCAAATAAAACTATTAATAAAAATTTCAAAAACAAAATGACGTAACAGAAAATTTAAATGTCAAGATTAACTCACAGCAGAGCAAAAGATCCAGAGTTCTATCTAACAATAGTTAATTATAATAAGAATAATGATGTTTCTCGAGAAGACAACCGTAGTTCATAAAATAATCACTCACTAAAGGAGTGCAACAGGTTCGGAAAGCTTGGTGTGATGGTAATCGAGAGATTAACGAATCGCGAAGTACTTTGATAGGATCCGAGTTAATCAGTAATCGGGGCTACGACACCATTAATCTTTCACTACTCTTCGGAGAACTCCATCTCTCTTTGTCATCCTTTTACATCACTTTTACGCCACTTCCTCTCTTTGGTTATATTCTCTCTTTTATATTCTCGCTTTGTGTTTATCCTCCTCTTCCATTGCCATTTCATCACCTTCGGTCTTTTAGACCCTTTGTGACTATTCCACATATTGTTTACATTTACATATTCAATGAATTATATATTATCGTTTGTATCTACACCCACTTATACATAGTTTATTCCAAGAATTAAATCCAAGATTACGTCGTATACTTTTAATTAAAAAAAAAAGAATAAAACTAAATCTAGATTTCGAGAAAAATCGTTTAATAACATGGTTACGTTGCTTGACTTATTATCGTTACACATATCATCCGATCTCATCGATATCATACTATACAACGTGTTTGTCAATGTGGTGCCACCGCATCACACGAAGGTTGTCAATGCAACCAACCGTTTGCTCCAAATGGGTGACAGCTTACAGTTATATCAACCATTATATAATAGCTACTGCTTCAGCGTGCATATGCGTTAGGTAAATAGCCAGGTAAATGAGCGGAGATGAGAGAGACAGAAGCAGCAACGGCTCTAAGCCTGCACTCGACGAGTAGTAGGCGTGCGATTGACGTTTAATTATTCGTTGCGCATTCGGACGCTTCGTTTCCTCTATAACACATATCCGAGTGAGTTTTCGTCGTTTCTCCGTTTTGACACGGTGACACACAGCAAGGGACTTACCGGAGAAATTTGTACCGATTATGTTTTCGCCAACGTAATTACAACGAATTAATTCAAACAGATTGTCCGAGATTAGCAGAATTTCAACAACGTAAAAGAGTTTTCAATATATCGCTAATATTCTAATTAAATCAATTATTAATCATTTTTGTAAAGATCTTTTGATAAATTATATGTTAAGTTATAAGATCGAGATTAAGTCTTATTGTGGATGTTTCCTGTCTGCAATGGCGGATAATTTGAATCGATTCCTGCGTCGCCTTCTGTTATTTACATATATTTGTCAGCCTCACGAATTTCGCATCGTTATACAATTATTGCGAGCACTGTAATCAAATATTAATATATACGCTAATATTTAGAACAGTTAATGCATTTATTTAATAACATGAAATTCCCGTCCGTGACCGCACCGTAGTACAATTTATGACTATTACAATTCCAGTTTCATAATAGTTCCAGTTTCGTCGTATTACTCGCATTATTTGTTTAAAATAAATATACAAGTAATTTTTTAAATTTTATTTCATAAAATAAACAAGTTAAAATTTAAGATGATATATTAAATATAATTTTATCGATATAACAGATAATTCAACATCGAGTCAACATTGATTAGATGTGAAATTATTAATCTGCATTCCACGAAAATAATTGGTTTTCACTGCTGCTGCTTATATTACGTAAAGATTATTTATACGTAATCAAATTCCATTTAATTGACTTGTAATAAATAATTGTAATTTCAATTCAAAGCTAATACGATTATTAAGTAAAATAAAAATCTTTTAATTTATAGTCATTTATTAATAATATGTATAAACAACTTCCAAAACATTTCTGAAATTTTTAAATTAATCTTTATCTAATTTAGTAGATGCGTTTTGTTTTTACAGTCTTTCAATCGCTTATTATTGTATGTACAATTACGATTATGTAAAAACAAAGCTTTCGCAGATTGCTAATTTGATAAATGTATATTACTCCCTATAGTACCATTTATATATTGTTTTATCCTTTCGCATGGAACAACACCTACTAATCACACAGAGATACACGGTATTATCAACAACTAATCTATTATAACTATACAGAAAGCACAATAACGATGGTACCACTTCTCGATTTATGCAATTCCAAGAGAAAGCCATTAAGCGATGATACGTAATACACGTACTAGATGCAATTGTAATTCCAAGCCACAATTTCGCAATGACAGCTTCTCCATGAATGATGACAAGGCAATAACTCGCGGGAGGATAAACAAATACGGATGTAACATCTGTATTGTGCTCCCATTGTATCTACAACCGAATTAATAGGAAATAAGATAATTAAAAAAATCCCATAAATTAATTGGAATTATTATTAAATACTGGAATATATTTTATATTTTATTTGATATTTATTAAAATAGAAAGACGACCAATAAGCAGTATCTTAAAAGTTATATATCTTTGTTTGTTCAATTTTCAATGTAAAAACTAAATCAATACTAGCAGTAAAAATTCAACACGAGGATAAAAATCGGATATTTTCTCTGCAAAAAACGTTTCTATCTTTTCAAACCATAGTGGAACTCGACAAACAGACATTCAACGAAAACCGCGAATATGAAAAGCCATAGGTTTGAACGTTTCATAAATAGTAACGGTGTTGTAGCGCGTGAGAAAGACCTGTCGTCGCCGCGCACGAATCCAAATTGCAGTTGCCGGCATTTGCACACATCTATCTCCAAATAATAGCTTTTCGTGCAAATCACAGGACACCACGGATGCAGCTGTGCTCTCAGCAAGGTACGCCGATATTCGGACGCGATCGATCGACTCTCTCTCTCTCTCTCTCTCTCTCGTCGCGGCCTCAATATAGAGGCGACGCATTAACGCAAACGGACATGTCCCGTGTATTTTACAAGTCCGTTTGTAAACCGCTTGGCTTCGTCGCATATCCAGGTATGTACATGTCGATCACTTCTCCGTTGACATGATCTCTCGCTAAGGCTTCGTATCTAACAGACCTCATAAAAGCGAATTCTTGCGAGATAAAGCAAAAGTTTCTAAATAGAAAATGACTAATCTCACTATCAGGTGTCCATAATTCTTAAATTATAAACAAATTAATTAACAAATCTATGCAAATTTAAAGATGTACGATAACGGAGCTTTTTAATTCATTTTTATTTTCAAAAAAATTTCTATTTTGGTAAATTCAATTAAAAGACATGCATATAACTGGAAGAAAATCAATGAATTTTATAAAGCTGTATTTTTGCCGATTAATCTTGCATGAAAGGTCGTAAGAGAATATTTTTATAGGTAACAATCGATAGAATAAACAATTTGCAGGTGTGATTCGCTAGTTGTGTACCGGCTAAATATTTTTAGAGCACGGCAACGAATAACGCACTATGAGGAATAACGATGTCTAGAATTAACGATCAACAGGTTGACTATATGGATACAGGAATCTGTTTTGATTTAATCACGAGAAATGGGGACATATGCTGTGGCAGTTTTGGCGAATATTATCAGGACTGTCTCATCGAAAACATGCGCACGAAATAATACGACGAATAATATTACAAACAATACACTGGATACAGTATTTGACATATGATATGCAAATTTTACACCCAATATCCTAAACGTCAATACTATCATAAAAAAAACAATTTTATATAACAATCATATTCGTTCGTATTTTATTTATTAAAATTGATGTAACGCAAAAAAGTCAGTATGACAATCATACAGAGGGATATTAAATGTTATTTGTTATACTCATATATAACGTACAATAGTATATCTACAATTGTAAATAAAATTGCCCGATATTTATTCTAGAAATATTAAATTTAATTGAAATCTGATATGTGTGCGCTAGCTTTGTTCAGATGATTTTGTAACAACATTAGATTGTCAAAAAAGTTTTGAAAAATTCTGTTACACACAAAAATAGTTTTTACATACAAATTCATTCAGAAACAACGGCAATTATTCAAAATAAAAATTATTATGTTCAATAATCATTCGCTATTATTCACATCTATTAAGCAAGCACAGTCAAATGCGATCAAGAGTGTGGGTACGTTAAAGCAATTAATCGCTAAGGTTCATTTTGATCTTAAAATGTTTGTAGAATTAATTGCTATAAGAATATCGAAAATCAAAATTTTTTGCTCACTGTTTAAGTCGAAAAATTCAATTTGAGATATTTTTAGAGCAATTAATTCTACAAACATTTTAAGACCAAAATGAGCCCAGCAATTAATTGCTTTAACGTATTTTACTCTTGTACGCGAGCCAACATAGCCATACTTTTGGTCGAATTTTTTGACTTAAATAATGAGCAAAAAATCAGGAATGGAGCAAAAAATTAGCAAAAAAATAGCCCTAAAAATATGTACTTGATTTTTTTATTTGCTGCTTTTTTTCTTTATTTTTTTTTCTGTACTAACTTTAGTTTTAAGCTGACACAATCATGGATTTTAGCGAATCAGCTAGAGCAAAAAATCGAGAATAGAGCAAAAAATTAGCAAAAAAATGTGGTATAGATCGCATTTAATTGACGTAGTTGTGCCAGCTTAATAGACATCTATTATTCTGCTAGCTACAGGATTTGATCTTGGTATTATTTGGATTCTTTCGAGGCAAACAGAAACAGAGAGATCCTGTAACAGAGTCTGGTTACAAATAATTTTGTCAAAATTCTACGAAGGAGAAAGATATATATACCTTTCTCAGTATATATACTATCTCACTTTAACTTATACTGTATCACTTTATAATTTTAAGAATAAGAATAAAACAGCATAAATTAAATTTTAACTTGTAAAATTTTGATAAATTAGACTCTGTTATAGGGTCTCTAAATGCGAAGAATTCATGACAAGCTATTTAAATTTGCTCAATTTCAAATCGTCTTCGTAAGAAATGTTTCATTAAGCGAAACAGACTGTAAATAAACGATGCAAGATCAAAACTGCGTCGGTAGCACTTCAATGCCATCTAGATTAATAGTACCGAGACCAAATCTGGCAGCTAACAGATTGGTGGCAAATGATTTTTTAACATGGTCTTTATTTTCAGGAATAATAATTGTCGTTAATGAATAATTCGTATTCAATAAATTTGTATGTGAAATTCGAAGAGTGATTTAAAACTTTCTTAACAATTCAGTAGAAGAGATTATTAAATAATTAATTTTGTAACTTATATATTATAAATATATAATAGCTCAATATTTTATCTTTCAATCGAATAATGTTATCTTTCTAATAAATGTAATCTAATAATCTATTGTATAAATTAGTATTAGTATTATTGTTCAACATGAAGCAATAATCGATACACAATCGATATTAACAACCAAAGAATATGCTATTCCATAACCGATGCAGATCCATGATTATCCTCAAAAGCGATATAATGTACAATAATTACAAGCTCAATTTTGATCTTCATGGTTAAAACGCAATTGCGTAAGTATTAAAAGATTAAATCGATATAATTGTTGAATGATGGATGCATACACTATGTTGTTCGATGCGAAATGCTAAACACGCAAGAGAATTAAATTTTTTTAGAGAATTAAATTTTGCTAAAACAAAGAAAATTATCGCTAGAATTGTGATAAATAATTATCAATGACATTTTATATACATGACATTTTTTCTCCTGAAAGTGTCATACTGACTTTAGAGATTACAAAATTATTTTGAAATATACAACCACCGAAACTTTAAACTTAAAACAATTTTAAAACATAGAACTCCATTAAAACTACAAATATTCCAATCTTCAAAAGATCTTTCTAAACGATAATAATAATTTTATCAATTTATCTTCATCAATTCATCAATTTATTTTACAAAAAATTTATTTTTCTAATTAAAAGGAGCAATTTTAAATCGATCGCTTTTTAAAGACTCGCTTCTTTTTTAACAAGGATTATTTCAAAGCGATCTTTTTGCAAAAGATTTTTAGTGAATCGATCCGAAGATGACACATCCCTAATTAAAATAAAGAATGCTAGAAATGCAATAAATAACCAGCACAACACTTTTTCTGCAAGTGTCGTACCGGCTTCAAAGATGAAAAAGTTATTTAAAAATGTAATAGTCGGAATTTAGTTTAAAAATAATTGTAGAGGGAAGGAGGGAGGGGAAGAGAGAGAGAGAGAGAAAGAGAGAGAGAGAGAGAGAGAGAGAGAGAGAGAGAGCGCACAGAATAATTTACTCTACATTCTATTAACAAAGACAACTAACTAACAAAAACTATAAAAAGTCATATTGATTATGCTAAAATTGCAGTAAATAATCAACCCGATACTTCGTCTCTAAATGTTCTGTTTAATACAAAACGTATAAAATTAATAATGGTGTTTTCAAATTACACTCAATGATAAAATTCAAATGATATTGTGTTAAAAGTGACAATTTTTTATTTTCTCTCATACTTTAAAGAGAGAAATGTTATATTAAACATACGAAATTAACGTATTTTTCATTTTTTGAATTTAGTATAAAAAGTAAATTTTATTTCTATAAAAAAATATTTAAATTGCAAAAATTGCTACTGGAACTATAATTGTTTCTTCTCATATTATTAGAATGTCGTAGCTAATGTCATATATCTCACGAGCGAGCGATAAAAAAAGGACCGATTTGCGATAGACATGCAAAACTGTAAAACTTCTTCATGAGTGACGACGCTCGCATGTAAACCTCAGTAACAATGCAAATTAATTCGTAGGTCACGTTTTCCAGAGTATGAGTTATCGTGTCGCGCTGCTGCCGCTGCTGCAAACTGTAATTTAAAACGGAACGCCTCTCGCTTTGTCGCCTCCATGCGCGTGACATCGTTATACTTCGCGCAAAAACAGTAGTAAGTGGAGACGATTTATTTCACTCATATAATAATTATAATTAAACGACGTCGACGAATAGAGCGGAAAAACATGGACTTGCCACCAAGGTTTAATTGCGCGCGAGGACTCAGTCTCTAATCTCGACATGACGTATTTAAATTGTTACTTTGAGACACATAATCATAAAATGCGTCATTCATCAATTTGATAACGTCACCATGAAAATGGATCTTGATAGATCGCATACATACTGCATTTTTAATACAGTTATGAAAGAAATAACAATTTAAAATATACATTTAAAGCAAAGTTCAGAGATTCTTAAAAAGTATATGGCATATACATGTAAAAAGATGGAAAATTTCATAAACATTTATAAACATTATTTATATTATAATCAATTCTGAACAAATTTTATTAAACATATACGTTTAATAAAACAATAGATCGACTGTAAAACGCGATTTTATTTTATAAAAGTAAGCAATGTTTTATCCACATTCTCTTATTCTGAAAGTAACATCCGAGAGAAGTACGAATAATATTCTTTTTTTGTGATTCATCTCAAGTCTATCTGTTGCTTTATACATATTTCCAAATTATCAAGCGCTCATTTGCATTCAACAATGCTGTATCTCAAAGAAGATCATCAACCAAATGCTAATATTTCCGTTAAAAGAACTTTTTTCTCATTTGAACATTTTGAACTATCTGCCCTCAAGGATCGGAGAACCGGCAATGACGCGAACTAGGACAAACTTACTGGAAATGACGGACGAGAAAAAGTATGAGTTTATTACATTGCAAGCGTAGATGAAAGTTGTTATTATAATTATTATTATTTACACGGGTCCGGAGCAAGATCTTTTTGTGCCACATTTATTATAGAAAATTATGAGAATATGCGAATCAAATTATTTTCATTTACAAGGCAGTTAAAAAAACAATTGGTTCACAAAGATATTTCTAGTTGTAGAAGCAAAATTAAAATAATATAAATTTTATTTTAATTTATTAAACAAACTATTAAATATCTATTATATATGTATATAAAATTATATGTATATAATGTTATTGTTGACATTATCATATTATTAAATGTCATGCAAAATTCAATAAATTATTTCTTGCAAACATCATATATTAATCTTTCAACATTTCGCCAAGTTGATTCGGAATAATAACTAAATTCCACGAAGTTGATTAAAGAGGAGTAAAAGAGGCTCGAGAAAATAAGAAAAAGTTGTCTAGAAATGAGATCTATAAAGGAGTTGTGCCTCGAGCTTCTGAACTGTCCGCAACAGGTACACACTGTGGCTATGAACAGACACATTTCCCATTATCACGCCCATTTCTCTATTATCTCCAACTTCACTATCTAGCAACATGGTTTGCCATATGTATATATAATTTTGATTCAATTTTAACAATAAACACGGTATTTCTTGACAAATATCAAAATATTAAACTAAACAGAAAAAAGTATTAATATTTAATTATAATTAAATTTTAATTTCATTTTACACATTCACAAAATAATTCGATGATAATAATAATAATTCAGAGTTAACATCGTTATCGCAAGCAATAGAGCAACACGTAAATGAGCACGTAGTCTATAATTATGCAACTTGTGCATTACTCGTAATTAAATCGCGCTTCTTACAAATTGTTGAATACCAATATGAATTTTAATTAGCTTCAAGCTATCATTTTCAAGCGTTTGTATTTTTCTTTTTGTTTCTGAAAAGGATCTCAAACATATTTAATTTGCGAAATTTTGCTTAAGTACTCTTAAAAAACTTTTACTCAAAATATGTTTAAAATTTCTTTAGTATATTTAATTATATTTATCAATATCATATTTAAAACATTATACAGGCGTATTCATAAATTCAGAAAGTGATAAATTAAAGAATTAAAACACTAAAACAAAAATTTAATAATAAAATACAATTCTTCCGAATTTTCATAAAGGAAAAAAAATTTATGCATCCATGAATTGATCATAATCCATCATAACAGATCATAACTCATCATAACTAATTATTATGTGCAAGCGAAACCTTTAATCGGATTATTACTAGAGCTCTATCTTGACGTAAACGAGATTCTCCTTAACTAGTTTGTTAGAGCATTAACAGATAATCTCGCTGCACTCGAGAATTCAATGACGTTGATCATTTAAATGACGATGTCATTGAATTCTCGTCGCGTCTTTCGTCTATGTCATCTCGTTAAAGTCACGTTTATACAAACGTAGATTTGCACGTCAATCAATATACGATAGCTCGGAATGACCATCGATTCGTCGGATGTAGGATTGATATTTGATGACTGCCAAAATTAAAAACTCTGACTGACTCGACCACGAGACATTGACGTGAAGCTTTAACTCGATTTATCTCAAATATATGACTTTTTTGACTCTTTGTCAACTGCGATGATTTCATTCGATCGTACAATTCGTATTCGCTGAATCATTGATATTGTTCCTACGATTGTGAACTAGCATTAGTTTTCTGAAAATTCAAATAATATTTACTTGAATACAAAAGCAAATTATATTCACCATAAAGGTAACAAATATAAATACTATCTAGAGAGAGATTATAGATTATAACATTATAAATTTTCTGTAAGATAGAGCAGGTTTCCAAATTTCAATTTTAATATGCAAATTTACGACAGCAAACAATATCTCTTTGCAATGACGGGCTTTATATAACTACAATCATGATTACTTCTTGAGAGCACAATTTTCAAATATTCAATATGTGCTGTTCAGAAACATAAACACTATTGCAAATGGAAAAAGCTCTATTCTATTACCATAACAGAGAATATTATTTTTCACAAATATTTTTTATTTCTATAATCTATATCTTTTATTCTTTACACTACATTGAATCGCTAGAAAGTTAGCGATTAATTAGCGATTATGAAAAGCTCTCTATCTAAAATCATTAAAATTTATTGACTTGCTGAATGTTCCCTCACGATTCGAGCATGCGAAAGGACAGCGGGATTATGTGCGCGGCAGCAACAGGATTAATTCGTACACATCAGAACGAAATTACACGCGCGGCTAGTACGATAACACTTAATTAAGTGGTTCTCCTCGCGCGCGTATTTCGGATTTCTCACGCTAATACGCAGGGACAATACCATTACAGGCAACGCGCAAGAATGGCAACGGCCGATGAGAGAGGCTTAGACGTGCAGAAAGCGAAGATGTTGCCTGTGCACGCAATATGCATATTGAGAAACGGCATAAGAGCTCGTTCTATACGTTCGTGTGTTTGTTGGCCGTATATCAAACTGTGCCTCCGACGTCTCAACCCTTTTTCTCTTACCCTTTCAACCCACACTGTCATCTCTGGCAAGGATCCTTACGCCCACATCGTTTACTTACAACCTTGACCTTACTAGCTCTGTCGATGAGTGTGGAAATCATCAAAAGAAAGAAGATATTTTCCACAAATGGAATATTAAAATGAAAAATATTTGTCGAATCCAAATGTGGATCATTAGTCATTTCATTATATAATATATTAATTCTTCGTCCTGTTTTTCGACACATAAAAATAAATATTAAGTAATATTTGGAACGGATTTTAATCATTTTTAATATTCAATAGTTTAATCTCATTCAAGATTATCAATAATAAACAATAAATATTAAATAATTTTCGAGATTAGTTTTAATTGAATCTCCACGTAAATGGATCCATTTATAGTAGATACTTTCAAAAATTTTTTTGTGTTAAATATAATATGTCTTCCAATTATTCTGATATTAATTAACCTATTCTTATGTCTAAATTTTCTTCAAATCTTAAATTGTTTAACATAATTTAAACAAATTTTAAACAAATTTTAAAACTTGAGAATGAAGAAATTTAAATTGAATGAAAAAAGTATAATAGATATATCAGGTAAATAATATTTTCAAATTGGATAACAATACTTTCAACATTTTATCCTGTTAAAACTATCAATGAAATAAATTTTTTTACACGTTTTTTCAATTTACAAGAAAACTTGATAAATGCTATAAATTCGCTTTTACGATGTAGACATAAGGAACGAGCGAAATTCTGTTGCAGACGATGACCTGTCACGTGTAAAAGTGTAAGAAGTCAACTTGACGATCAATTTTTTATTATCATCATACAGGGAAGAAAAAATTGAGAATGTTTTATACTATTATCGACAAATCCCGTTTTTATTGTTTTCTTTCTGTACCTTTCTCTTGCCTATCTTCGCGGTATATAACTTTTTCTTGTTAAAATATTGATAGAAGGTTATTTCATTATTTGCACAAATAGCGCAAAACTTTCAATCTGTTTTACATTTTCTCGATATAAACGCGATCAATCCGTCATTCGGTTGAGAACAGTTATGATTATGCGATATTTTCTACAATTCTGCGACTACATTAATTTGTGTGTCAATTCCAACAAACTCAATTTCTGCCGGGAATGGAAAACTAATTCGCAAATATACTCGAAATAAATTTCAAATTTATATTTGTCATATTTATATGAATATTGCATTAGATTTATATGAATATTGAATTAGAAATTCAAATTCAAATTATGTTCCTTATTTTTTTATTTTTAGGATATCTATTAACTTTTCTGCTTTCCTAAAAATTAGCATTCTTCAGAAAAGATCAATATAGCAAATTCTATAATTTTTTTTTGTTAAGCCATAACGATTGATATAGATACATATTTAAAACTGCATGATATATAAAATTAAACAAAAGAACAAGAATTTCGATGTTCTTATCTGACTTTCAAGTAATTTCAAAAACTTTGCAGACACGTCACACAAGTTTTTTCATCCACTTAAAGTTCGAATTTGCGGTTGTCGCAAATAAGTGGTAATAAGAGGGATTCTGTCGAATCTATATAGTTAATCGTAGTATGCGAGGGTTTATCCAGATGTTTTATATATATATATATATATATATATATATATATATATATATATATATATAAAATATATAGAGCGGCTAGTTATAAATTGTTGTTGGTGGTGTTGGGTTGTTTTTGTGTGTGCTAGTATACACAGTACAGAGAG